>Ga0080005_153106_pt1 | contig 29461 bp, 60 predicted proteins | sample JossMetagenome_2_FD_69208 | JGI IMG/M metagenome (GOLD analysis project Ga0080005, IMG submission 69208) | Hot spring sediment microbial communities from Joseph's Coat, Yellowstone National Park, USA - JC3_ASED (SPADES assembly) (version 2) | ecosystem: Environmental > Aquatic > Thermal springs >...
ATCCCTAGCGTCCCCTAGGATCAGGACTCCGTTCTCTCCTTTGAAATGCATGTACTCCTTCAGCAGGTTGTCGAGCCAGCTCATTTCACTCCACCGTACACAGGACTACCCCGCTGGGTGCCTCCACTGCCCAGACCCTGTGGCCCATCACTTTGTTGAAGCACTTGTAGTGGTAGCGTCTAACCACCCGGCTCATGCCCCTCTCCTCAACATATTCGGTGTCCTCTCTTATCTCCAGACCGCAGTAGAAGCACGGGTAGTCGTCTCTCGCTCTCCTGACCGTGTACGCGAACCCGCCCTTAAGCTTTACCTGCTTCCCGCACTTCACGCCTGCCAGCCTCGTAGTAGTCGGCTAGGAATTGTAGGAGGTCGTCGAAGCTCCTCTTTCTGAGCCTCCTCTTCAGCCTGTAGAGCCTGAAGTGTGTTTCCTCGGATACCGTGAGGGTTGTAATCTCCTTTTTCTTCAACCTCCCACCGTTAGGGTATCATTAATTAATTACTTTTAAATCACAGGTCAACGCGATTCAGGAGGGTTTATATACCAGTAATTAATTAATTAGTTAGGGTGGTGGTCTAGCCTTGAAGTGCCCGTACTGCGGCGGCAACCCGGTTGTCTACGACACGGAGCTACATGCATACGTCTGCCCCCACTGCGGTGCGGTCGTAGACGAGCGCCCGGTCGACTACAGGCCCTCTTTTAAAGAGAAGCCGAATCTCTCCAGGGACGACGCGAGGAGGGTGAAGCCCTTGTACAAGATGAGGGGCTGGCTGACGAGGCTGGTGGAGGACCAGTGCCGCCTGCTGGGTCTCGGCAAGTACCTATGCCTCCAGGCGAAGGCGAGGGTGGCGGCGGCAGTCCAGGAGATCGTGAGGGAGGAGGGGGTTAAGAGGCTTGACGCCCGGAAGTTCAAGCACGTGTCCGCTGCCTGCATCTACACTGTCCTGCTGGAGCACGGGTCGGCCGTGTCCCTCAAGAAGTTGTCAAGGCAACTCGGCCTCGGAGAGGGGAAGGTCTTCACAGCCCTCTACAAGTACAAGGAGGAGATAGGGTTCAGGCACGTGGACAAGACCACGCGACTCATCCCGGCCGTCGTGTCAGCCCTCCGCAGGCAGCTCTCCGAGGAGGACGCTGAGAAAGTGAGGGGAGAGTTGCTCAGGCTCGCCCCTAAGGTACCGTACTCTCCTAGGAACCCGCTCTACTACGTCGCCGTGCTGGCGGTCGCAATTGCTAGGAGGCTGGGATTAAAAGTCAAGGTGGAGAGGCTTGGGGAGGATCTGGGCTTCACCCCGAGCCAGATAAACTCGATGTACACCCGCGTCAAAGAGCTGGCTAAGAGGATAGAGGTGTTCGAGGAGTTAGGTAAAAAAGTTTTTTAGGCTGAGGATCCTTCACCCCCACAGGATTATCTCCGTGTGATCCGCAGGCTCGAAGAGAGGGCAGGCGAGCTTGGGCTTGGTAGTGCCCAGCTCCTCGCAATCCACCGTGCCGTCCGCGTTCAGCCCCCTGAAGTGCTTGCACCTCAGGCATGTGAAGACCTCGGTCACAGGAACCACATCCACCAAAGCGGGTTGAGCCGCATCGTGATGGACGACGGCGGACAGTTCACGTGGACCCTCCTCGTGTAGAACGGGGGGTAGCCGAGGTAGTAGTACTGCCTCTCCGGCTCATTAGAGGTGCGAACCCACACCCGTCAGCCACCCCCGCTCTCACTTCTCCGCCTTCTCTGCTACCTCTTCTACTGTGTTATCCTTGAACCTGAACCTCACGCTCCTCCCCTCGTATATCGGCGTGAGCCTTGATGCGACAAGGGTCAGCCTCCTCGGCGCGTCCAGCGAAGCTCCCTCAGACTCCATGAGCATCAGGTAGTCTAATGAGTGGGCCACTCTGCCGGCCATGCTCGGCCTGTAGTCCACCAGCCCCCTGTACTTGCCCGCCCCAGCCGTAGACCCCGCGTGCATCACCACTATGCCCAGCGCCCTCTTCTCCACCACGAGCTGCTTGAAGGCCGAGGCGACCGTGTAGATGGTGGGTATGACCCTGGCCGCTATCACCCTCGGCTCATTAACGCCTTTCATATTCCACTCAGCTGTCTCCCTCATGGCGATGTAGGATAGTGAGTCGAGTATCAACGCGACCCTGCCCTCAAGCCTAGCCCTCCTCACAATGGACATGTACTCGTAGAGCCTAGGCGTGGTCTCGCACACGTTGATGTAGTGGTGCTTGGGGAGGAACTGCTTCAGCACCTCCCTGTACTCGTCGTCCACGTAGTGGCTCTCAACTCCGAATATGATGGCAGTCCCCTCGTCCCCAACATACTCTCTTGCGATAATCGCCGCGAGCACGCTTTTCCCAACCATGCTTGGCCCGTAGACGCCAATTGTTTTCCCCTCTCTTACTGAGATACCTAGTTTCCCCAGCAGCCCCAGGGTTGGCTTCCCCTCGCTTGTAGGCCTGCTCACTTCTCAACCCTCCTGAAGCGCCCATCCCCGCTCAGCTCTTCTAGCAGGTTTACAAGCTTCTTCACATCCCTCCTCACGTCCATGGCCCAGTAGTAGACTGCCTCAAGCGCTGCCTTCGGGTTCGACGCCACGCCTAGCAAGTGCTCTATGACCTCGTTGTAGGACCGCATCCCGAGCTCTTTCTTCAGCTCCTCAAGCTTCTTTTTCGTGTCTACGCTCACTCTTATGCTTGTGGACACCTCTTCTACACCTCACCGTTATATCTGTTGCCTATGGTTTATAAATCGCATACACCAGTCTACAACACGGTGGGATAGTGAGCATATTCGAGCTCTACAAGGCTAGGCGGGAGGGCAAGTTCACGCTCAAACACTACATAGAGGCGTGGGCGATCAGCACAAGGGCTTTCGCAATACCGTGGCCAACGCTCTACGTCCTCTTCGGCGCAGCACTAGCTGGGGCGAGAGACTGGTGGACAGCCCTAGCAGCCTCAGCCGTGGTGGGCTTGGTTCTGCTGGCTGGGCACTTCAGGAACAACTACAGGGACGTCGAGCTGGGGATAGACAAGTACGTTGACTCACCCGAGGAGGCTGGGAAGCTGATATCGAATATCAAGCCCTACACGGCTGCAGCGTGGCTGGTCCCGTTGAGGATAACCTCGGTGAGGTTCCAGAAGGTGAACGAGTACTTGTCCCTAGCCCTCTCGGCTGTAGTGTACATCTTGTTCTTGAACCCGCTTGCAAACCCGTACACCCTGCCTATCTACCTGCTCGGAGTCTTCTTTGCTGAGACGTACACTGATGTGTGGAAGAAGAAAAGGCTGGGGGAAATAGCTGCGTTCATGGGCCACGGCTACCTGTCAACATTGTTCGGCTACCTGACGCAGGCTGTAGACCTCAGGGCCCTCCTCGTAGGCATTGCGCCAGGGCTCATCTCTGGGCTAACGTACTCGGTCGACCAGTACATGGACTTGAGGAGCGACTTCGTCTACAGGGTGAGGAGCCTGGCTGAGGCCTGGTTCGTGTCGGAGCTACCCCTATCCCTCTTCGTGGCTTTGGCCTACATGTCGTTCATAGCGTTCACGCATATCTTTGTGACAGCAGGCATATACCCGAGAGGGGTGTTGCTCGTGGTGGCGACCCTGCCAGTACTCCTCTACTACCTGCCGGCAATAGAGTACAGGAGGGACTTCGGGATCCAGCGCATTGCAATGATATTCGTGGGGCTCATCCCGCTACTCATGTTCCTGGGAGCGCTGGTACACTAGGAAGCTATTTGAGCTCGAATTCCCTCCCACGCCCCAGCCCAGACGAGACTGCACGCATTAGGACACCTAGTGCTCCTAGTGGTATGAGGGGCAGGGGGACAGCGTAGTATACGCCACCCTTCTCAACCATCCAGCCCATTGACTCCCCGTCGCTCAGGGAGTTCTCGATTATCTCCCTGCTCAGGGGTAGCTTGTCCACGAGCTCGTCTAACGTCGAGGGGAATACGTGGAGGTAGTTGTACACTAGGAGGAAGACGTGGCTCTCCACAAGCCTCCTCTGGAGCTCGCTCACAGGATCCCTCATGCTATCACCTCAAGTAGTCAACTATCCACTCGAACCTGGGAGGACCATACCCTACATCACTCCTCCAGCCCGGCGAGTAGTGCCTGACGATGTCTATCACAATATCCCTGTTCAGCTCGACCCCCTTCCTCCTAGCGTACTCGGCCCAGAGGGCTAGTAGCCCAGCTATGTGGGGGGTAGCCATGCTGTTGTGAACAACTATACCTTCTGCTACGAAGTGTGGGTAGGGTTCTACAGTTATGTCGTAGACCTTATCCTCACCAGCCTTCTCAATCTTCTTAACTATGGATGTCTTGTCATAAGGCTTAAACGGAATTCCAAAGGTTTTGAAGAACCACTCATCATCATGTGCTGTATTCACCATCCAGTTCTGGTGCTTCCTATTTGTGTGCGATATCCATCCATCAGCTAGGAAGTAACCTAAAGCTCTAGCCATCTCAACTGTTATCAGCTCGTTGAGCTCCTGAACAGGGACGGGCTCTGGCGATGCTAGCACCACAGCGTGCCTACCTGGCTTAATCTCATCAACCCTCTTCCACCTTGGAGGCTTGCTACCGCCATCTACAACTAGTATTGGGTGGTTGCCTGTGGCGTAGAGCCTTCTACCATCTGCTGTGACAAGCTCGTATACCTCCTTGGTGCCCTGGTCAATGATGTTCACAACCTTCCCCACAGTTGTTCTACCATCTGGTGAGTAGCTGTAGATAGTGTCTCCAACCTTCAAGTCCTTGAGCTTTACAGGCCCGTCAGGTGTGTAGACATTGATATCTCCTGTGAGGCATGTACCTGAGATAAAAGCTGTCTTGAAGCCGTCGTACCACTCCATGCTCGCTATCAAGCCTGTGCTTGAGGCGCCTGTGTTGACGCCTGGGGCGGCGACCTCCGGCTTCCCCAGGCTCAGGTACTCGGGGTGCCCGCGACTACTGAAGTAGGCGACTGTTAAGTCCTTGTTGAGGGCTGCCACGGTGATTGTCCCGGGGCTGAGCCCAGGGCATGAGGCGTAGCCTTCCCCGGAGTTCCCTGCTGCTACAGCAAACAGCATCCCCCTCTCCCTGGCGAGCCTTGTTATAAGCGAGCACAGGGGGCACTGATCCGGGTCGTGGTGCTCGCCGGGCTTGACATCCCCGCCGAGGCTCATGCTAACGACTTTGGCGCCCCACTCAGCAGCCCTGACAATTGCCTCCATGACATCGCTCGTGCTCGCAGTACCGATCCCGTAGCCGAGGGTTTTTATGGAGGCCATTGCAACGCCTTTCGCAACCCCCTCGTTGACTCCCCAGGGGCTTCTGGATCTAGAGCCTTTAATTGCTGTTATGCACCAGGTCCCGTGGCCGTTCTGATCTAGAGGTAGCGGATCCCCTTTCAGAACGGACTCCATGTGGTCTACCGTTAGTAGTTGTGGGCTCCAGTCGAAGCCTGTGTCGAGGACAGCTACTTTAACCCCCCTACCGCTGATGTTCATAGAGTCAGCTACGTCCGCGCCGAGCACTCTTCTCGACTCTGACGTAGGCCACCTGTCTTTGTTGAAGCCTTGCGCGTAGCTCCAGGCTAGGGCGAGCGGGTTTGCCGGCCCTCCAAGCCTCATGAACAAGCTGAGCTTAGCCTCAACCGGGGTTTCAGGGGGGAGCTTGGGGGGTGCCAGCGCTGTGAACGCCTGCACCCTGTACGTCCTCTCCTCCACGACCCTCACGACGCCGGGTATTGCCTCGACCCTGGGGACGAGGCGTGGGGGCATGTCCACTGAGATGTAGTTCAGGACCTGCTTGACTATGCTGACGCCGAGCGCTCTCAGAGCGCTCTTAACCTGCTCCTCGCTCCCAGGCCTGACCTCGACCAGGTATCTTACCACTCAGCTCACCTGATAACCGCCTGGGCCCGGGCCTCAAGCGGGCTGACGGGGGCTGCCTCAAGCATCAGCCTGGCAAGCCATCTAGGTATAGGCAGGAAGGGCGGCAGGCTGGGGAGCCAGTCCCATATGCTGAGCTGCGGGCTATCCACTCTTCTCACCTCCCAACATCTTGGTTAAATTGTATTTCGATGCCTTATACAGGCTCATAACCAGCGAGTCGAATTGCTCAACTATCGTGTGGATCAGGGCGTCGGCGATGTAGAGGGTCTTCTTCTTCTCAGCGAGGGGGTGGATGAGCGCATCTATCTTCGGGTTCAGCAACGGCGCCAGCCTGGGTGGCGGGGGCATATTCTTCAAGTAGTTAGCCCACTTCTCCAGGCTCAACCTCCCACCTAGGAATGTTTTTAGGTTTAAAACACTTATATCCAAAACTGTGGGAGGCGTGAGCGAGAAAAGCCTCCTGGACAGGATCCTCATGGCGCCGTGGACGATCGAGCACGAGAGCGTGTGGGAGGCTATCCTAGCAGACCTAGCAGACCTAGTCCCAGTAGTCGGGGATATAGCTGGGCTCGTCAGGATGATGCAGGCGTACGAGAAGAAAGACAACCTGAGGCTCGCCCTGGAGACAGGGGACTTCTTCGCCGGGCTACCGCCCGTAATAGGGGAGATAGCGAATGCTCTCACGCCGACAAACCTAGTATGCTACCTGCTGAAGAAGTACAGCCCCGAGAAGGGGGTCGGCTAAAAAATAGAAAATTACGGCTTGCAGTAGATTCCAGTGTTCTTTTTCACGAGGACTCCGCGCTTAGCGAGCCGACTGAGGTGGCTGTCCACAACGAACTCAAGGTACTTCCTAGACCTGCCCTCAAACTTGTCCTTGTTCTTCTCGTAGAACAGCCTTATTATCTCAGCCCTTGTAACACACCCCCTTGAGTAGACTATGTCAATTATATCCTGCTTGTAGCCCAATATCCCACCCCGATGGTAACGTAAAAAATGAGAGAAGGGATGGTTTTTTAGTCCTTGACTGCTTTCCCAGCTAGGTCGAAGAGCTCTGGGTCCACGCTGTCGGTCTGCAGCATCAGCCTCATGATGTTTATCAGCGCTTCCATTACCTCGACCTCGTTCTTGTTCTCATAGCCCTCTAGCAACATAGAGTAGTCGCTGTACGGTATCTTATCCCTGTGCCTGGACACGACTATTTCAACTATTCTACCGACTATATTCCAATCCAACACGGGGTCTCACCCCCGAGGGCGGGGAGGAAAAAAATTTACTTGCTCAGGTAGTCCTCGACGTCTACGAGCTCGATGAACGTGCCGTCGGCGTCGGCGTCGTATGTCGCGACAACAGCGTACATCCTCTCAACATCGTAGTTGTAGGCGTACCCTAGGACCACCGTGCCCTCAGGCGGCTTGTACTTCTCCTCGAACTCGGAGAGGAGCCTGCCCCACTTCTCCAGGTCAGCCAACACCGCCTTCTCGCCTATAAGCTCCGCCATCTCCCTGAAGTACCCTAGCATGCTTTCCTTATCCTTCTTGACCTCGGTATACTTTAAGAAGAGTTGCACGTGTCTCACAGGGCTCACCCCCCCCTCCCGAGGCGGAAAAAACTATGAGAAAACAAGGGTTATGCCGAGCTCTCTACATATCTCTTGAGCTATCTCCTTTATCTCCCGTGCCTTCTCGTCTCCCGTTATTGTGTCGCTTAGCAAAACTTCCTTGTACATCTTGTTGTACCTCCACCACTTCTTAGAGTTAAGGGGCTTCAGCATCCTCAGCAGGTCCTGCATACACCTGACAATGCTCAACAGTTGCCAGTGCTCTACGATATAACAGAGGTACTTGTTATCGTCGAGCTTGATGAGCCACCTAGGAGTGTAGGACATACGGCACCCCCGAGCCAAGGAAAAAAACTAGAGGTGTCTTATAAGGTGTTCGAGGCCGGCGAATTCACCGAATCTCTGCAGGTTCATTGCCTTCTCAAGGATCTCCTCAAATTTCTTCCGGCTAACGACCTTCCCCTTCATTGACTGCCTGCGCGTCGCTCCGCTTTGATCCCGTAGCTCTATGTAGTGCTCCACGAACCGCGCCGGCTCATAGATGTGTATCACTGACCTAAACTCGCTCCCGTCTTCTTTATTAACTATGAGTTCAAGCCATAAAGCGTCTAATGTGTAGTAGCGGATGAGCCTCATGTTCCCGTCAGTAGCGAGTGTTTTAGGCGCCGCCACAGGTCTCACCCCCCGAGAGAATTGTGGAGGAAAAAGACAGGTGTTAGGCCTCTCTTATAAATAGTGCTAGGTTGAAGAAATCCTCGAATGTCCGCACCCTCAGCGCCCTCCCGAGGATCTCCCTCAGCTTCGCCTTCGTGACGGTCTTCTCTTCCAGTAGCTCCCTGCGTGCCTCCCCACTGCTCTCCCACCTGACAACGTAGTGCTCTACGAGCCTGCTGGGCGCGTGGACGTGTATCACCGCCCTAAGCCCGCTCCCATCCTCTTTATGCGCTATGAGTTCGAGCCATATTGCATCTGCCGTTGTATAGCGGACTAGTTGCTTACTCCCGTCTGTTGCTAGAACCTGGGGCTGGGGAATAAGCACCACCCCCGAGGGTTTTGGGGAAAAAAGAAAACTACTTTTTCTTTATCGTGAGCCTGTACGTTTTCCTGTGCATTCTCCCGTGCCTTCTAACCCTCGGCTCCTCGACTGTCTCAACTACATAACCGCGCCTCGCCAGCTCCTCCTCTATCAGCTTCATCGCTACAAACTCATACACACCGTAGCACTCGACCCTGTACACGGCGTCCCAGAACGCCTTATACAGCTCAATCAACTCCTTGTCGCCCATTCTCTTCATCTCCTCTACGTTTAGAGAACCGGGTATGTCCATGCACACCCCCCGAAAAATGAGGAAAAAACGGGGAAAAAGTTAGCTGGACTTAACAGCTCTATCAATCAGCTCGTACAGCTCTCTGTCGTCCACACCTTGCTCGGCCAGGGTTGTTAAAACGGTCAGTAGATCATTTATCACGTTCAGCTCGTTTCGCCCAATCGTGTTTATCACTATTGAGTCCAGCAACGGCTTCGGTATCTTGTAGTCCATCAGTTTACACACTATTTTAGGAATTAAATCCCAGTCCAATACGTTCACCCCCCGAGGATTTAGGAGAAAAGAAAAACTAATCTTCAGGTTCATCGGGCCTCACGAGGTCGACAGCCGCACGGATCTGGTGGTATATTCCGACCTCAAGGATGTAGGTCTTGCCGTTGCACTCTAAAATGAATTCCGCACGAGTAGGCTCCTCCTCCCCCTCTATGTCTCTCCATTCAACATTTACGTCTTTGCAGTATCCCCTGAGCCTCTCCTCTATCTCGGTGGCCAGCTCATCTAGTGCTTCGTGAGTCGCTTCACCCTCACCGACAGCGTCCTCTATCAGCTTGAATATCTGGTTCTCGTCCATATTTTCACCCCCGAGGGGGTGGAAAAAATTACTCACTTTTAAGGAATTTCTCGGCATCCTCCTCGGTTGTCGCTATTGTTGATCCACACTCCGGGCACACGTACTCGTGTTCTATAACATAGGCCTCGCCGACTTCCTCATACTCCAGATCGTTGCCGTTTAACCTAACTTTATATTTCCGCCACTCTTTACTGAAGTTGTACAAGTAGTTTATCTCACTTCCACACACAGGGCATTTAGGCATACACACCCCCGAATCAAGAAAAAAGAAAGGGAAACTACTTCTCGGATAGTCTCTCTATAAGGCCGACAAAGCGGTTGTAGTCCATATAGTCCAGCGTCAGGTGGTCTATGTAGTTGTCCGGCCTACGTATATCGTAAACGAATATCCCGTAGGCGGAGCTGTTGAAAAATAGCAGGTTCCTGTACTTAAACACGCCGTCGTAGGATTTCAGCATATTGTACAGCTCCTCAATGTTTCTGCACTCCACAGGCTCCTTAAATATTTCTTCAGACTCAGCGAGCACCGTAGGGTCGCCGTCCATGTAGTCGTTCCAACCGCTCAGCCAGGGGTTACTCCTCACAATCCTCTTTACAACATCCTTCAACCCCATTATCTACCCCCGAGAATTATGGGAAAAAGAAAAATTAGGGTTTCGTGAAGTATTCGACGTAATCTCTTATAGCGTAGAAGTCCGCAATATTCTTGGCCTCAAGCATTCTCCTAGCAACCTCCTTCACCGTTTTTGTGGTGAGCTTCCTTTTGAGTATCACACTGTACTGCACTCCTTCGGCACTTGCGTACACTGTATAGTATGTGAATAGTTTTTGTTTGGCGTCAAGCATTAGCACTGCACTTATTCGTGTTGCATTGAATAAAGAATACTCCGTCTCTTCAAGCATTACGAATACTCCTCCTTTGCGTCCTCGCACATAGCGTGTCAGCAGTCTGGGAATATCGTAGATCCCTTTATCTTTCTTCACAATTTCAAATTTTAGCTGGGCCATTTTCACCCCCCGAATTATGGGAAAAAATTATTGGGAGAAAGCTATCTGCGGTTGCTCCCTGGCGAGTCGCAGATATACATGAATTGCACCACGCATTTCATATTCTGCTATTACTGTCTCGCTGACGTATTCAATACAAGCGTCCATTACGTTGCCGTTTTCTAGCCAGCGTGTTTTACACTTGCCTGGCCTCAGGATTAGGGTCTTCGGCTTACCGTCGGTCTTAACGGCAAACAGAAATATTGTTGCTGTGAGATTCATTATTTTTAATCTAGTCAGGTCGTCGAGCTTGCTGAATTCAGTACTTGAGTGTATTATGAAGCCCATTTGTTGCACCCCCCGAATCATGGAAAATGGAAAAAAGAAAAATTAGGGTTTAATAGACTTCAACTTCTTTCCAGCCGTCTTTCGTGAAAATATATACAGTCGCTGTTTTATTATCATCGGACACGTGCTCCCACAGTACAACTACGGGTACAGTCTTTGGAATTATTAGAACGTCCTCGCCGGCACTGTAGGGATACCCTGCATCCCACCTCTCAAGAACCACCTCCTCGGCCTCACCGAACAAGATATTAAACTCAGCGTAGTCGGTGTGCCACCCAGTTCCTTGCCTCGCCCACGTTCTTAGCTTCAGCAAAAATTTCCATTCGGTGTCTTTAGCCTTCTCCAGCAACCTCGCTATCTCTTCTGGCGCTATCTTCTCTAGCTCGGGTTGTGTTGTTTGGGTTTCGCTCACGGATCTCACCCCCCGAGAAAATTATGGAGGGAGAAAAAAATTATTATTGTGAGATCGGCACCGGGATATACGTCTCCAAAACCGGCGAGTACCACAACACAACGCGATAGTTCACTTTTACGCGTTGATCGTTTTTGTTGTATCGTAGTGTCACGTTTCCGATATCGATCCAAACCGTTTTTTTATTCACTATCGCTCTCATGCTCTCATACACCCCCCGAAGAAGAGTAGGCCGGCCCCCAGCCCCCCCGCCCGGCCGGCCCTCCTTCGAAGACGCGGGAGGGCCTTTAAGCACCCCGGTCGCTGTGGGGTGCGCCGGGCCACTACCGGGGATCATTGAGAGAGGGGCCTCCGGGGTGTGGCTTCCCTCTCTCTTCTCCCCGTTCGGCGCTTACCGGGTCCGGCGCCGGACCCGGCGGGCCCTCATGGGGGAGAGGGCCCCTCTCCCGTATGGGAGTCATTGCGCAGACCGGGGGCCGGTCGACCTCATTCGGCCCGAGACTCCGAGAGTTAGCACTCCCGGGTTCCTCGGGGCACATTTATCGTTTCATTTATCATATTCTAGATAAACCCCCTTATAAAGCTTTCGGTCTCGTAATACAGGGCAATATAAGCCGTTCTGCTCCCGGGCTTGAAATTTGAATAGAAAATGTTCAATGATGAAGCCCCGTTAAAGACTGACCAGCGTGGTGGTTATTTGTGTAGTGCCAGCTGGCCGCTGGTTATTAACCAATATTGACTTGATGTGTGTTGGTGAGGGCTGGTTATCAATTGTGAAGCACTTGGTTAAACATCATGATACAAAAAACATTCACCAACACATTCACCAACAGGTTTAACCAGCTTTATAAACTCTGCAACACAACATTAGGATTTGGAGGTGGAGCAAGTGGTAGTTAAAACTGAGGAGGAACTGAATCAACGACTCAGCGAGGGCTGGAGACTGCACCGCGACGAGTACGGCTTTGTCTTATACAATCCGCGTGAAAAAAAGCGCGAGAGAATCGATAAATCACTATACCACCTCTGCGAACACTTGTACAGTAAGATGAAGATGAAGCAAAAAAACGAAGCTACAAGCGCTGAAGAAACTCGAGCTGAACGGGGATCAGCAAGAGCAAGAACTCTCGACAAAGCCCTGGAGGAGGATACTAAGCTGATTCTCAATACTATCAAACAGAGGCTCGACCCCAAGGCGCCGATCATAACAAAGTGGACTGAAAACATTGCGTGGTGGAATCACATCATTATTGACACGTCTACATATCTGCTCCCAGATCTGCTTGCGATGTTGAAGAGCGACGAGATAGACCTCAACAATCCTGAAGTAACTACGAGAAATATTGTAGCGAAGTTTAGAACACTGAGAGAAACCGCGAGGAGCGCCGAGGAACTTGAAAAGAAGTATTCAATTGAGGTAGAGAGCTTGAAGCAGAGGCTAAGCAGTCTCGAAGCACTTGTTAAGCAGTACAGCGAGGTTATAGCAGAGCAGAACAAGCTTATTGACAAACTCGCTGAGAAAGCAAAGAGCACAATAGCGTTCTTCATGGTGTATGTACCGAAGTATCTACCCGAGGAAGCGAGAACCACGTACATGGCACTCGCAGGGAAGATAAAGGACGTCTGGGGTGAGGGGGTTGAATGAGCAGTCAGAGAACCAAGCGGAAAACCAAGCAGAAGAGGTTAGAGAAGAGATAGAGCAACTACCAGAAGAAGAGCAGGCAGAGCTTACCACAGCCGAGGCACAGGAAGCAGTAGAGGAGGAGAAGCCCGGGGAAGCCACGATAGCAGAAGAGAGTCAGGAGAGCGTTGAAAGCGTGATAAACGAGTTTAAGAAGAGGAAGGAGCTTGTGAGGGAGGTTGTTGAGTTCGCTAAAGAGGTCTCAACCCTCACGCCCGAGCAGACCGCAATAGCCTCGCAGATAATTGACAGACTGCTCCCGAAGAACGAGAAGCCCAAGGTCGTGGAGAAGGTTGTTGAGAAGCCTGTGCCGGTTGAGAAGCCTGTTGAGAAGGTTGTTGAGAAGCCCGTCCCAGTAGTACCGCCTAGACTCGAAGAAAAACTCACCGAGATAGACCGCAAGCTCTCAGCATACGATAAAGTCCTCGAGAAGGTGTCAGCCCTAAGCGAGTCGACTGTCTCGCTTGCAACAGAGCTGGCAAGGGTTAGGGAGGAGCTTGACAGGGTTAAAGAGGAGCACAGGAAGGTGGTTGAGGGGCTTAAAGAGCAGTTGATGGTGGTACCCAAGACGAGGATCAGGAGGCAGGACGGGACGGAGGTCGAGGAGTACGACTGGCACCCGAAGCTCAAGTACCTTGAGAAGCAATCAGATTTCGCATTCAACCAGCTAGGCCCCGCGCTACTCCAGGAGATAAGGCTGACCAGGGCGGACATATCGTCAAGCTTCAACAGGCTGATAGCGTTATTCGAGAGCGCGCTACTACCAGAGCTCAAGAAGAGGGCGCCGAAAATAGCGGAGGACTTCGAGGAGAGGCTTAGGAGGCTCGTAGGCACTATGACGCCCGAGGAGAGGGAGAGGGAGCTGGCAGAGCTTGAGAAGAAGGTTGAAGAGCTCACGAAGGAGGCTGAGAAGAAATGATCCCCGTCTTAGTTACTAGCGGGAAGGGAGGGGTTGGGAAGTCGACTGTCTCAATAAACCTAGCGCTAGCGTTAATAGACAAGGGCTTTAAGGTCTCGCTACTAGACGCAGACCTCATGGATCCAGTCCAGCACCTCCTCTTCAACGTGAATAAGGAGACTGTCAGGGAGTACGGTAAGATGCTGACACCGATCAACGTGAGCCTAGGCGGGTACAGGCTTGAGTTCATGGGCCTAGGGCCGTTCATACCCAGGGGGGTTGGAGTAGCGTTGAACTACGAGAAGACTGTTGACTTCCTCACAACACTGTTGAAGCATGTTAAGTGGAGCGGGGACTTCCTCGTGGTCGACTGCCCGCCCAGCGCCATCGACGTCAACAAAAAACTGTTCGACGAGCTCAGGAACAGGGCGAGAGCGGTGGTCGTCGGCGAGCCCCACATCTTCGCGTTCGAGGACAACTTGAGGATGCTCGACATGCTCAAATTCCACGACATAGATGTGAGGGCCGTCGTGTTGAACAAGGTCGGGCTATTCCAAGAGGATATCTCGAAGATGATCGAGGAGGAGTACAGCAAGCTCGGCTACAAGATCATCAGGATACCCTGGGATCCAGCACTCCAGACCGGGTTCAAGCCCGAGCTCTTCAAAGAGCTTGCTGAGGCGGTTGTGGCTTGAGCCTTAGGCTCAAGCTCCTTGAGATACTCCCGAAGCTCGTGAAGCTTGGGCTCTGTAAGTTCAACGACCTCTTGAAAGAGTTCCCCGACGCGACCAGCAGGAGCGCGCTACTAGTGCTCTATGACAGCAAAGGCAACAAGCTCGCGTTCTGGATAGGGTTTGAAGGGAGCTCGCCTAAAGTTGTTGAAGTAGACTTGAAGAACCCGCCCCGGGCGACAAACGAGATCTCAATGCACATAGACACGTTCATCAAGATCCTGAAGGGCCGGCTCGACTTCAGGACGGCATACCTCTACGACTTAATCGACATCGAGAGCCACGACGGACTGCCCTCATCATACCACCTCCTCCTCTGGTCAGCCTTCTTCGACAAGGTCGCCGACCTGCTTAAGAAATAGTTTTTACCTTTCAGCCCCATCCTAATATTGGTGGTGTCATTGGTTAAGAGGGTTAAGGGTAGCGAGGCCTGGGTCTACGACACTATCTGCGCTCTCTGCAAGGCGACGGTAAGCGAGGACGAAGATGTCTACGTCGTCGGGGCGCACGTGTTCCACGAGAAGTGCCTCAACTGGCTTCTCTCACAGCCCGAAAGCAAGTTTAAAGAAGTGCTGGGGCTACTGCCACTAGACACGCGCGAAGAGCTCAAGAAGCTGTACGCTGAAAGGAAGTTACCTACAGCACCGCCTCCTAAAGCCGGAGCCCCAGCAGAGGCAGGGAGCACCCCACCAGGCCCCGGGCCATCGACTGGGGCTGAAGCTAGTGGTGGAGGCGAGAGCTACGGAGAGGTCAAGGAATTAGTTAGGAAGATCAGAGAGATCTACTCGGACGCATACGCTAAATACGAGCAGTTGGACAGCAAGGCCTCGGAATACGAGGAGGAGTTGTGGAGACTTTACGACAGGCTAATCGATATCAAGCGGGAGTTTAACGAAGCTGTAGAACGCGGCGACACTACTAGGGCGCGCGACCTACTCACCGAGGCGGAAAGCACGGCGAGCAGGTTTAAGGAATTACTTAAAGTAGCCGACGAGTTCAATAGCCGGGCGCTGGAGGAGTGGGACTCGATTAGAGAGAAAGCGGTTAGTCAAATAGTCGACACAGCAAAGCACTTGCCCAAGTTAGTGCGCAGAAAGATATACAAAACCTACATTAGAGCCCTAAACGATTTGGAAGACCCAATAGCCCCGCACGCCCTCTTCCGAAGCTACTACTCAGAGATGGCTGACTCGGTAGTTGAAGAATTAAGGAAGAAGCTGGAGCAAGCCGAGAAGTCGCCGGGGAGTAGTGGGGCAACCCAACAACAGAGTGCCGGGGGACAACCTGACGCCCGGATCCTGACCAGGGAGGAGCGTAGGATCCTCTGGTCTAAGGCCAAATCGATAGTTGACTCAGCCCTCAGGGAGGCTGGTCTACGCTACGTCGGGGAGATGAGGGTCGACGGGCTTGCACCCGAGCCCTACACCAAGTTCTTGTTTACTATCAGGGATAAGGTGAGCGGGCTTCTCAAAGAGCCGAAGAGAGTCGAGTTCAAAGTCCACACGTATGCTAAAGGCTACGCTGACACAGACGTGTACGTTGACGGGGAGTACTTTGGGACGTGGAGGCCCGTCGAACCCTACATCGGGGCTTTCGGGAACTGGGTTCACAGAGTGTACAACCTGCTCAAAGAGCTCGCTGAGAGAGGGCTGTTAAAAGAGGACGTGTTCAAAAAAATAGAGTAGGTGGGGAGGGTGGCGTACGAGGGGATAGTCTCCGTCTTCGAGAAAGCGATCGGCAGGGCCTTGAAGAAGTGGACGGAGGATGAGAAGGAGAGAGTCCTAGGCATGGTTAGGAGCGTTATAAAAAAGCTGAGCGAGGGGAGGATCACCAGTGAGGACGCCTTCTACGAGCTCGTTGGGATAGCCTACGAGCACCTCGTCCCGATCACCCCTAGAGACGAGGCCGAGCTGAAGAAGCTACTAGGGCTGAAGTAGGTGCCGAAAGTCGACTGGCGGACTGTCAGGGATATAACAAACAGCCTGTTCGAGGCTAAGTGGCCCGACTTCAAGTGCAAGCCTATAAGCAAGGACAGGAGGGGCAGGTGCAACCCGGTAGTCGTCTGGAACTTCATAGCACAACTGGTCAGAGAAGCATTGGAGAGAGGGGTTGAGGACGTTGAGTCAACCCTGGAGAGCCTGCTCGACGAGGTAGACCCAGAGCTCAGCAGGGGGGAGAACTACACTAAGCTCTCAACAGCCCTGGCAGCGCTTGGAAAAGAGAAAAAGCCTATCAGCGAGGCTGAGGCAGACTACGTAGCGTACATCGACATGGAGATAACGCAGATAGAGGAGGCACTAGAGAGCGAGGAGTACAACCTCACACCCGAGGAGAGGAAGAAGCTCGAAGAGGAGCTTGAGAGGCTTAAAGAAGAGAGGGAGAGGCTCCTAGGGAAAGCAAAGAAGAAAGCCAGAGAGGAGATCCCGAAGAAGGTTGAGGAGAAGAGAGAGGAGAAGCCTGAGAGAGCTGAGGAGTTCAAGGAGAGGCTTGAGAAGAAGGTTGAAGCACTACCCGAGATACCTCTCGAGGAGGTCAGGCACAGGATCTGGTCCTACATCAAGACAAGGGTGCCGAGAGCGTACAGAGCCGACTGGAGGGACCTGAGGGCAAGGATATCCTACCACAGGGAGGCTGAAGCCGACTTAATGAGGGTTGTAGGGGAGCTCGGCGGGGTCGTGGTCAGCGTTGTAGAGGCTAGGCCTCCTCTCAAAGTGATGGACGTCGACTTCTCCAGGGCGAGAGTCCCCGAGGTACCGCTCACCCCCGAGGTCGAGAAAGCCCTTCTCTGGACAGAGTTCTCAGCTATACTGTCCATAGCCGGCTTAAAGCCCGAGGAGTACAGGGAGGTCTTCGAGCACATCTACTCCAGGCTGACAGCCGAGAAGTTGCCTTTCGATGAGAAGAAGAAGCGTATCGAGGATGAGGCGAGGTTCATAGCCGGACCACACCTCGCGCCTCCACCGCCTCCGCCACCTCCCCCAGCCATCCCGAAGGAGGTCTTGGATAAGCTGGAGTCCCTTGAGAGGGCTGTGAGAGAGCTGAGGGAGGCTGCAGCGTGGAGGCCCAAGTCTAGTGAAGAGCTGAGGATGGTTATTGAAGCGACGGTTCTGACAGAGCCCAGGGTCATGCTCAGGGTCGACGAGAACGGGCACCCGTATATTGGGCCGGACGAGAAGAGCATGACTGTTATCAGGGCCTACCTCGACAGGTATGCTGTCAAATACTTCGAGCTGTGCCCGGTCTGCAGGTACACCCTGCCGGGCGGGGCGCTCGGCCCAAGGGACTTCGTGGAGCACTTGATAACAAAGGAGGCTGCTGTCCCGCCCTTCCTCCAGGACTGGCTTAGGAGGCTGGCAGCCCTCATAGAGGAGGCTTCTAGGGCGCCGGGCGTGTAGCCTTGACGCTGGTCAGAGACCGCGACATCCAGATCGTCCTCAGGCAGAAGCCAAGGGAGATCCTCTATGTTAGGAAGCCGCCTGCAACAATACTCAGGCCGACGCCGGCGCAAGCCGAGGCCAGGCTCAGGTTCGCCCAGGCTGTCCGGGAGTCGAAGAAGTACACGGTTGAAGAGGTCGCCAGGCTTGTCGGGGGCGAGGTCGTCGAGGTCAACGGGAGGAAGGCTGTTAAAATGCCCGACGGCAGGATCCTCATGAAGCATATAGCCTACGCCTCGCACGCTATGAGGGGCTTTAGATCCCAGCACAGGAGGGTTGCTGTGCCAGCGTGGCTTGAAGAGCTCTCCAAGAAATACTACACTCCTATACCGAGGACAGCCGTCGAGAAGGTTTTGAAGCCAGCAGAGTAGATTTATAAGTCCAAAAAGACAAGTCTTGAATCTTAGGTGGGAGAAATATGGTATTAATGAGCCTGTCGAAAGTAGCCACAGCCGTCGAAGCAGGTAGCATGAAGCTCGCTGAGCACAGGGCGGCGGCTGTACAAGTCTACTTCAAGACAGGCAAGCTGTTCTGGGTGACAAAGAACATAATCCTCAGGAACATACCCATAACAGCTGTCAGGCCGACGCCCAGGCTAGCAGAGTGGAGGTACATATTCGCAACCAAAGCCAAGGAGTGGAGGGGTGTCAGGGGGGTAGGCACTCTGAAACAAGACAGCAGGAGCAAGAAGCACAAGGCTGGAGACCAAGTCCTAGCAGTGCAGGCTAAGGCGCAGGAGGTGTTGAAGGCAGCCGCGCCCTCGCTGACCAAACCGCACGCAACCACCTACGACGCCACCGCCACACCGCCCAGGTACAGGAGCTACATAAGGTACAGGATCCACACTGTAGAAGAGCTGAGGAAGCTAGCAGGGCTATAGCAAGGAGATAGGTGAGCTAGTTGGCCGAGGTCATCAAGCAACCCCCTTCAGCTACTATCAAGAACATTCTCGACAAGTACAAGGATAAGATCGAGGCAGGCATCCTGCCGCCGGACCCAGCCAGGGTATTCGAGTTCTTGCTGAGAATACCGGTCGAAGCCGAGCACACCCTGCCGATACCCCCAGTACTAGAGTCAATCCACTCGAGCTTCACGCAACCACTAGTCGAGTCCCTCCCAAGGCTGCCGATGACAAGCGACTTCCACCAGTTCGAGTGGATGAAGTGGATTAAAGAGGAGTTCAAGGTGTAGAGCCGTGTCCGTGAGCCTCCCCAAGCCCGAGGAGGTAATCTCAGCACTAGTAGCGTTCCCGCCGAAGTTCTCAGTGCTAGTTAAACCCATGACAATCCCCGAGGACTTGTTTGAGAACACGATCAAGAGCGCGACAGGCGTTGAGGTGCCCCCCGGGCCCAACAAGATGCTGGCCTCGTTGATGGCCGGCTTCGAGGGGGCTACTCCCTCGGCTGTACTACCCATCCCAGGCATACCTGCCCCAGCTCCCTCGCCCGCGCCTTCAACAGCCCCATCCGAGAAGGCTGGCTTCGAGATTAAATAGCCTCTGACCCAACTTTTTTTTACCTGACCTCAAACCTCCTCACGTAGACCCCGGCCTTCTCTAGCAGGCTCACCAGGGCATCCTCATAGCTCTCGTAGTCCGCTGCATACCTCTTGAACGCCACCAGCGTCTCTCTGCTACACCTAATCACGAGCCTGTACTCCTTCATCCAGGCACCATGGTATACATGGTGAACACATATTTATAAGCCTTTAGCACCCAACTCTACTGTGAGGTGCGAGGCGTGAGCTCCCTCAAATACGTCGTCCCCTTCAAGGAGCTAGAGCTCTCAACTGTAATCAAGGCTAGAGACGCTAGTGTCCAAGCGCTGAAGGACGCTATAAAAAGCAGGGGGAAGAACCCGGACGCCTACGTTGTCAGGGACATACTGCCTAAGACAGACCTTGGGCTAGCGAACGAGGAGTGGAAGATAACCTACACGACCGCGTACTCGTGGCAGACAGTCATCTCCCAGACAATGCCCGAGGACAAGTTCATAGTCCTCTACGGCGTCCAGCTGAACTCCCCTGTCCCCAAGACCCTGGCGATCAAGTTCTACAAGGACGTGAACCCGGTCGAGGTAATTGAGGTCGAGAACCTGTTCACATACCAGGAGCCCATAGGGTTCTTCAGCCCGCTCGTCTGGAGCGAGAGCGAGACTATTAGAGTTGACTTCTACGGCAACGCGACTGGAGACGACTACATCGTCCTAAGAGGCTTCGTCGCAGAGCTCAAGAGGAAGACTATAGCCTAAGGGTGAAGTAGTTGTCTGCTGTACTCGGGGAGCTGATAAAAGCCAGGGGCACTGCTGAACCTAAGCTAGCGTACGCTGTTAAATCCATAACAGGGACCGGGAGCTTCTCGGCCTCGGACTTTGGCTTGAAGAGTATTATAGCACCTGTAGCGGCTGTAGTAGTCAACGACCCGACGACCCTGCCGTCCCAGGTCGCCCAGATAAGCTCGTACTCCTCGACCTCTGTCTCCGTAGTAGTTTTCGACCTGACCTCGACCGGCTGTGCTGTCTCGACCACGGCTAGGAACGTGCTCGTAGTAGTCGCCGGGTACTAGGCGAGCCCAAACTCTTTTTTCCCCTCCACATATATAAACCTCCTTTAACCGACATATTCTTGAGAGAGGTGAGACCTTGGGGGACTGGCTCTTCGAATCTAAATTCGAGCCGAGATTGAAGCCCAGGGAGTACATTCAGATAGCGGGCAAGTTCTACGAGGTCGTCGAGACAAGGCCTATGCTACCGTTCCACTACAAGTTGACAGGCATCACCGGGGTAGCGACCATCTCGGCACCGGACACAGGCTTGAAGGGGCTTGAGAACGAGGTCTTGAACTACAGGATGAAAATATACGGGCCGGTTCAGGTCTCGATAAGGATTGAAGGCTCCGGGGGGCCAGTGTTCGGAGGCTACGGGAACATCGAGAGGCTTGCGGACGAGTCCACCCCCGAGAGCCTGCTCGAGTTTGTGCAACTATCTGACAGGGTTGGATACCCCTTCATCACTGCAACACCACTGATAACCCCAGCGTGGCTCAAGATAGTTGCCTACGGCTGGGTCTACAAAGTGGAGGAGGCGAAGACAAAGCCCGCGACGTACATGGTCCCACCCTACATCTACACTGAGAGGAGGTGAGGGGTGTGGGAGTTAAGATAAGCATATCCCAAACCATCTCGACAACCGGGAGCACAACAATATTCACAGTCCCAGACCCGTACATAGCGTTTTTGAAGAGGCTGAGCGTGAGCAATGGTGCTACAGCCCTAGCGACAGTCCAGGTAGTCTACTACAACGGGGCAAGCAGTAAAGTAGTGCTGACTCTTAAAGTGCCCTCCGGCTCGACCACAGCCCTGGAAGAAAAACAGCTCCCGCTAGAGGGCTGCCCGACCTCGATAGCGGTCTCAACAGACCAGGCACCAGTAGTGGTCGACGCAAGCATTGAGCTAGAGTAAGCCACGCCAGCAGACAGCAATACGGTGAGGGCGTAGCAGTTGACATCAGACTTCATCAGGTACCTCTTGCAGAAGGGGTATGCTGTAGCTGACTCAGTCGGCTTAAGGCTCACCCTACCCCCAGGCGACTCAGCGACAGTTGGCCACGCCCCAACCACCGCGGGCGAGGTATGGCTCGTCTACTATGTGAGCTTCGGCGATATACCCTCCAACACCTTCTACCTCGCGGTCAAGTTCATGCAGAGCAAGTACGGTGGGAGAGTCTTCTACCAGGAGTTCAACCCCCTCGGCTACGACGCGATAAGTGTTGGGCTACACTTGTGGAGCCCCACAACCAGGGGCAACCCGCTTGAGCTGACCATCAAGAACCTTGATGCGTCGTCCTCCCAGACCTTCTCAGCCAGGTTCTGGCAACTGAGGATACTAGAGAGGGATATGCCGGCTGTCATAGAGTTGTTCGACAAGTACATAGGGAAGGCGACAACGTTTTTCCAAACCCTCATGGCTGAGAAGCTGAGGGGTGGTGTAGACTGATCACGCGGACTGATTTATCTAAGCTCCTCTCATCTCTTGCCGCGGGCCTCCAGCCCTCCCGCTCACCTGTAACCCAGAACCTAGCCGGGTACACCCTCCCCGGGGGAGGCTCGGTCAACATAGACAAGACTGGCCTAGATGGCTGGAGCGCCCTGGTAGCGGTTGTCCAGGCAACATACAACGCTTCAGCGACAGCCGGTGTTAGAGTAGTGTGGCTGTACAGCCCCGACGGGGTGAACTACGATTCGCTGGACGACGCCGTGGCGCTGAATAACTACCACGACCTCTCCTTCGCAGCCGGGGCGACCAGGCAGGCGACAATACTGATACCGGTCCTCACACCGTACGTCAGGGTCGTGGTCGTAAACAAGGATCCGACCTACGCCTCAACCATAAGCGTCTGGACCCTGGCGCTGAGGTGACGGGATGCCCTTCGACCCGGTGAGCTACGCCCTCGCCAGGAGAGCCCTCTCCACTAATGCCTTGAACAGCCCTCCCCCCACAGGCCTCTACAAGACGTTCATAGCTGGCACGGCGGTCACAGTGGGGCAGGTCGTGAGCCTCCACGCGGACGGGAAGATATACCCCTCGTCCCCATCCTACCCGAACATCGTCGGGGTTGCAATAGACTTGGCTGGCGCCGGCGGCAGTGTTAGAGTTATAGTCCTAGGGGTCGCACAGGTCGTCGCAGACGGGGCTGTGAACACCGGGGATCCTCTCACGTTCTCCCCTACAACGCCTGGGAGAGTTGTGTCGTACAGCGGTCACTCGCACGGGGTGTCCCTGTCTACAAGCACGTTCATAACCAGCGTGGGAGCCGACACAGGCTACTCCATAAGCACAACGGGCATCCTCTCACACACCCACGCTATCTCAACGGGGTCAGCTGTCACAGGGGCGAGCGTAGCCACAGCTATTAACAGAGTGCTCGGGGTAGCCTTGACGTCAGCCGCGACGGCCGGCCAGAGCATAATAGCCCTCGTACACCCCAGCAGGGGGTGAGTAGGTTCTGAGCGCCGTCGGGTACCTCGTGTACTACGATGGGACGGGCGTGAACGTAAACGGGCATCTATGCCTCTACGACTCGGTTACAAACCAGTGCTACACCGACACCCTTGTCTACGATGGGGTTGGGGTTAAACCGTTCTCGGAGGCGACGCCGCTCAACGGTGCATGCACCGGCGGCACGTTCCTGGTCTACGACGGCACGGGGCTCAAGCCGACCTCCTACAGTAACGCGACCTGTGTTGCAGTGGTGTAGGTGTCCCGGATGGAGTGCGTTGCTGTAGGGATTAGTGCCAGGCACCCCGTCTCCCCGTTCTTCACGTTTGTGTTCGCAAACATGTACCGGGTGTTAAACAGACCAGCCACCCTCGTCTTCGACAACCACTACGATATAGGCGTGTCCAGGAGCAAGGTTGCTGAGGCATTCTTGAAGACGACTAGTTGCAATAAGCTCATACTCGTTGACACGGATATAATCCCCTACAAATGCTCGGAGAAGGGCGACGTGCTTGAGTGCAACGTCTACTACAACGCTTTAAACGACATGCTAGACAACTACTCGTCGTTCGACGTGATAGGAGTGTACCACTGGAGCAAGAAGTTCGAGCCGAACGCCTACAGGATAAGGAGGATTGAGAAGGTGATGGAGGATGTCTACATGGTCGAGCCTGAGCCACTCTACCTCAAGCCCAACACGGGCGTCCACCAGGTAGACTACAGCGGGATAGGCGTGACCATGATAGACAGGGGGGTGCTTGAGGAGGTCGGCTTCCCCTGGTTCAAGGTCGTCTACACAAAGCTACCCGACGGGAGGAACTACGAGATGGGTGAGGACGTCTACTTCTACATGAAGCTGAGGGAGAAGGGGTTTAAAGCATACGTTACAACAGACATACTCGCCCTCCACCTAGGCGAGTTCGCCCTAGACATCGGCAACAAGGTGAGGCATGTGACGTTCGCGTGGCAGGATAATAAGGCGTCTATGCGATCATAGCATCGGTGGGGGGCTTGAGCTACTATCTAGCTGTGTTTGACCCAAGTGCCGGTGCTTGGAGGGTAGTGAGCAACATCATCATAACGACCGTGACCCTGGACAGCACCGGCACAGCCACCATCAGCATACCCGCCGGCGTCACCCCTAGAGTCATGATTGAGTGGAAGGGGAGGGAGGCTACCTTCGACGTAAGCGTGAACACCGCGACCGGGGTTGTCACCATAACAGGCTACACGAGGACTGTCTCAGCCCCGACCGCCACAGCCGTGGCATCCGTGACCCCGGCGACGGGCAGTGTGACAAGCGTTGCGACCACAAGCGTAAGCGTTGTGACCGGTGTAAGCGTTTCAACCTATGGCGCCGCGTACGGTGCCAACATCTCCTACCTTGCCTGCGTGACCGGCGTGGAAGCCGACACGGGCTACTCGACGGACGCCTCCGGCTACCTCCACCACAGCCACTCGGTGTCGACTGCTAGAGGAGTAGCGGATGTCTCCCTATACTACACCACCGTTGTAACCGGGGTGAGCTCTCTAACAGCAAGCGTGGTGGTCGTGTCAACAGCCTCATCGGTGACCGTTGTGACGGGTGTAGGTGTTTCGACCGGGAGCTTCGTGACCACCGTCTCACTATCCTACTCACCGCTGGCGAACGTCTCCGTGCAAGTAGTGCTGATGTGGTAGTAAAGGATATTCCCCTTTTTACACCTAATACACTCATGGCGAGAGAGATGGAGGCAAGGGATATAATAGCCACACTCATAGCCGCCGGGACTTTCCTAGCGCTCATACTGAAAGCCCTGGCGCCAGACCAGGCTGTGGCAATAATCATGACGATCCTGGGCTACTACTTCGGCTACAAGCAAGGGTATGAGAGGGGTGTCAGCAGTGTCGGTCAACGTGGTCGTGAACACGGGTAGGGTTGCGGTAGACAGGGTTATGCTCACCCCGGACCCAGTCGTGGTGAGGGAGTACTACTTCAAAGACCAGGCACGGCTTGACAGGTACGTCTACGACGCGGAGTTCACGCTCATCCTCGAGTTCAAGAGGAGCGATAAGAATATAGCCAGGGCCAGGATGGCCTTCGTCTTCTACTACCCTGTTGGAGCACAGTACAGCCTTATACTCGTGAACGGGCGGCCCTACGACGGCTCTAAGATGGTTTTCGAGCTCACAGACGACGTCCTCAGGGTAGTGATATACGCTAGGTTCGTGAGCGCGGCGTGGCTGAGGAGGCAGTCTATCACGACAATAGGCGTCGGCACCCTGGTGAAAGAGGTGCAGTACAGCGGGAGAGCCGAGTGGATAGGCGACGGCTACTTCATCGCGAGGCTACCTGCAAGAGTGGTGGGGGTTGCGCCAGGCGTGATGCCCAGCGTCGAGGAGCCCGGGGGCGTTGAGCTTGACGTGGAGGCTGGCGCGGGCGGGAGAGTCGACCCGCCGCCCGGCACCCACTACTACAGGTACGGCTCGACCGTGGTCGTCAGGGCTGAGCCGGGGCCGGGCTACATACTGGACAGCATCGTGGTCGACGGGGCGCCCCGCCCAGGGGCTAGTGTAGCACTATTTATGAACGGGAGGCATGTTGTCGAGGCGCGGTTCAAGCCAGTCCTAGGCCGGGTGGGACTGTGAGCGGGGAGAAGAAGAGACTTGACCAGGACGACCCTATAGTCATAGACCTGTTGCAGAGAGTCTCAAGGCTGGAGGCTAGAGTGGACGGGCTGGAGAGGAGCATAAACACGCTTAAGGACAAGATAGACTCGATAGACGGGAAGACATGGTACATCCTAACATCTATAATACTCGCAATCCTACTAGAGATATTGAGGTGGGTGGTGCATTGAGCAACAAGCAGAGCCTGAAGGATAGAGTGGCCTTGTGGAAGCACTTCATGCTACTGAACCCGCCCCCACCGCCCAACCCGGTTCCCTTTGAAGAATGGGATGACTACGCGTTGAGCAAGCTGGGTGCTACGCAGGGTAAGCGGGGTGCCGTGCCGTGAGGCTACTCGACTGGTTGAAGTCCCTTATATGCGGCGGCGGACAGGGGGAGAACACTGTAAGCTTCACGGACGACGAGGTCAAAGCGATAGAGATCGCGAGGCAGAACCTGAGGCGCTGGCTCGACCTGGCGAAGGCCGGGGTCATAGGCGCCCCGGCCCAGCCGGGGTTGAAAGCGGATATCATGGACGTCGTTAACGCGGCAAACCAGCTGTACGAGTGGTACGTCCCGCCGTTCCAGGTGAACAGGGTTCAGCTCACTGAGCTGGAGCTGAGGAGCATTGTGAAAGACGTGGCCGATTCAGGCGGGTTGCAGGGCTGGCTGAGGCTTGACAACAACTACTACGCGGTCGACATGGAGACGTTCAAGAAGATAGTCGAGTGGGACTGGACCGACACTAGGAAGTACATCGCCGACACTTTTGATTGTGATAAGTTCGCAATGTACTTCAAGGCGAGGGTGGCGATAGACTTCGGGGTGAACGCCGTAGGAATAGTGCTCGACTACAGCTCCTCACACGCCTACAACATAGTCATACTCAAAGACCAGCAGGGAGTCAAGTGGTACCTCTACGAGCCCCAGAACGATAGTATCTTCACCTACAGGCAGAGGAACCAGAACCTCTACGCTATGAGGCAGTTCTACCTCATCCTATAGCCTTTTTTCCCTTTACTCCATTTTGGAGTAAGAGGTAGAAGACCATATACTCTAGTTCGGAGTATATTGAAAATTCCGGCTACTCTATTTTGGAGTAGCTGAAAAACACCTCATACTCTAAAATAGAGTAAGAGGAATTTTCAAGCTACTCCAAAATAGAGTATATGGTGGTTTTCCTCTTACTCCGTTTTGGAGTAAGCTTATTACCCTGTTTTGGAGTAATAGATGGGGTGGTGTGTGGATGCCTCCAAAAGGCTACAGGCACATCTCTCTCAAGGAGAACGTGTACAAGAGGCTTGAAGACCTCGCTTCAGAGCTGGGGTTCACATCGCTTAACGACGTTGTCGCATATTTGATTGATGCGTTTGGCGTGATGTCCGCTATCGGTCTCCTAGACGAGAAGCTGAACAAGGTCATCGGGATGCTCAACGAGCTTAAGGGGGCGAAAAAATCGGGGACGAAGACCTGATGGCCTCCACAGTGGCTGACAGGCCTATGTAGAACAGCAGCACCATCACTATTATGAACACGAGCAGGAGTGCCGTAGCGTATTCCTCAGCCCTCTCCTTGTCCGCCGAGGAGAGGAGCAGGAGGATTATGAAGACCGCTATGAACAGGGCGAGGACTGCCACGAAGACCTCTCCCAGCATTAGGCCACCCTGTACTTCAGAAGGGCTCTACCACGTATAGGCTATATATAGCCTAAATATAAACTTCCCCCCGTATGGTCTATATATAGGCTATACGGGAGGCGGATCCCAGAAAAACAGTTTTTAAGACGCAAACAGGTATTATTCAGAACACGGGCAAGGCCTTAGGTGGGAGAGTGGAGAGAGCGTTTTTAGACCTGTACAAGTTCAAGAAGACCGTCACGATCTACGTCGAGAACAGCCTGGATCAGCCGGTCACAGTCCAGATACTTGGGGCACCAAGCAACCCGCCTTCGAGCACAGTACCCATCGGCACCAGCTTTACAGTAAACGCGGGCTCAGCAGACTTCAGAACCCTAATACCAGAGCAAGCTGGGTGGACGCCGTACATAACCGTGTCCGTCTCATGCTCTACAGCACCGACATCAGGCTCGGTCAGAGTAATACTGCTGAGGATCGACGGGACGAGCGATGTAGTCGTGAACAACCTGGCGATAAGGGATACTTTAGCACACACCTACGTCACAGACCCCAACCACATAAAGATAGTACCCTGGTGATCTAAGTGTCATCCCCGTTTAGGCTGTTGAGAGACCCAGCCAAGATTTACAGGGATATAGCCGAGACGGGAGCATCATACATTGTCTTCACGGACGGGTCAAAGTACTACGCTAAGAACGGTTCAACGGGGCAGGTAGTTGCCATCGATGACAAGGATCTTGGTGTGGTTCTCCAGAAGGTTGTTGATATGGTTCCCGACTACGGCTCGGCGACAATTTATATAAAGCCTGGCAGATACCTGATGGGCTCACCCGTCAAGATCGCTAGGAAGGGTATCGCACTAATAGGGGGCTACGTATGGGATGCGCCCGGAACTGGGTATCCCACCGTGAACATTTCACTTACAAAAGATAACATCTCATACTTTATCGTGGGCGACGATACATCGTCATACCCCACGTGGATATTCATGCTTGGCTTCGGCGTGAACGGGGCAGACGCGAACGGCAACCTGGCACGGCACACAGGCTCCATTCTCGTCGAGATGCACAACTGGGTTAGACACTCAATGTTCAGGCAGATGTTCATCAACATGGTGGGAAACGCGTTCGTGCACAAACAGACGTATTCGCCCGCCAGAGGGCTAGAGGACGTATATTTCGAGCATATAGCAGTTGAGAGAGTGCAGTCCCGTGCATTCAGCCTAGTATTCACGGGCTACAACATAAGGCTGACGGATGTGTATGTTGGCGAGAATTACAGCGATGAATGGATCATAGGTATATTAAATGGATACGACGTATTCATATCACGCCTCTGGTTCTGGACTGACAACACGTATAGGGGCGTAGTATTATCCGGTGGGAACCGGATAATAGTGAGGGATGTCATCGTCAAGGGGATGAGAAATGAAGTCTTCAGAATACAGGGCGTAAACAATGCGGTCGTCGATAACGTTATTGTAGATGGAGGCACATATACAACGGGAACAGTATTTTTCTTGAATAATAACACTAATTTAGAAATACGGAACGTCTATGCAAAATACACTACTACACCAGTAAATGTATATTCAGGTTTATGGCCAAGACTTGTAAACTGCCGGTTCCTCAACGTGAACAACAATGTCGAGTACAGGTCTGAGAACAGAGGCGTGGCAACAATCCCAGCGGGGCAGACAAGGGTAACAGTAACACACAACCTGATAGCGACGCCGACAAAGTTTCAGATAACGCCTCTCGGAGCACCACCGGGCAAGCTCTGGGTGGAGAACATAACGTTAACGAGCTTCGACATAGTAACAGACACGGCACCGACAGCAGACCTCAAGGTATCTTGGTACGCTGAGGTCTAGAGGATTGAAGCCCCTAGCGAAGTCTGAGTCCAAGCTTTTTCCTCAGGCTCCTCGCCCCTCCGTCTAAGGGGTGCTTCAAAGTATTCAAGGCTTTGTTGACAGAATTGGATTCTGGTGGTGTGGTTGGTGACCTACCTCCCCTCTCAGAGGACTGTGTCCGTGACGGTTCAGCAACAGCCGGTCGAGCAGTACCCCACAACCATCACCATCGACCAGTACCCGACCACCATATACTTGAACCAGCCGTTCACAGTCAGCGGGCAACTCATAGTCAACACGCCCATGGGTCCATCCCCGTTGCCGAACATGCCTGTACAGCTCTACTTCGACGACCAGCTGATAGGTCAGACCAACACCGACTCGACTGGGAGGTACACGTTCAGGGTCACAGTCGCGGTCGCAAGCCCGGGAAGCCACAACATAACCGTGAAGTTCCCGGGTGCCACGGTCTAGGCGGTCTAGATGCCAGTATACCTGC
>Ga0080005_132882_pt1 | contig 29460 bp, 24 predicted proteins | sample JossMetagenome_2_FD_69208 | JGI IMG/M metagenome (GOLD analysis project Ga0080005, IMG submission 69208) | Hot spring sediment microbial communities from Joseph's Coat, Yellowstone National Park, USA - JC3_ASED (SPADES assembly) (version 2) | ecosystem: Environmental > Aquatic > Thermal springs >...
TCCTCTGCGACGTACCTTAGGAGTGTGTCTATGGTACTGCTTATTCCCTTAGGCGCCTCGGTCTTTTTATCCGCCAGTGAGTACGTCTTCGTTGTTGATGGGTCGTAAACCACGAGCAAATTACCATACTTATCATCATACTTATTACCTAGGTAGTAGCCTATGAAGCCCGTGAACTCAGTACCCACCTCCTCGAGATCCTTCACATTAACCATGAACCTGAACCTACCCTCCCTAAGGAGGGTCCATGTCGTGTATGTAGCCAGTGTTGTCTTGCCAATGCCCCTAGGACCAACCAGAACCGCAACACCCTCATTATCAAGCCTCTTTAGCGCCTCATTCCTCAAGTCGTTAAAGCCCCTGATTGTAACAACCTTATAGGGTTCCAATGCACTCCTGCCGATCACGCCACCTGAAATTAGCAATTCATCGTTTATAATAAAAAATCCTGGGTGTGCCTCGGCATCGCTCTCGAAACCACCTTTATCGTAAACCCTAAATGCGCCTTCTATGGATTGTGACTTAATCTCAATGATGTCTAACCTCTCCTCAATATCCCTCAACACATCATCAGCCAACCCAGCGAAGCCGACTAGAACATTGCGAGCGATTTCATAGGGTATTTCCATGTCCACAGCTAGTTTGTGGGCTATTAATTTACCGAGGGTGTTTAGGTCCCCACCACTCCTCAATGCCTTAAGGTGCCTCACCGTATCGATGATGTCCCTAAAGGCGTGCACCTCATCCTTAGCGAGTGAATTAATGAATGATAGGGTAACAGCACCCATCTGCATAGAAGGCTCCGGCACAACGTGCATTACCTTGCCAATGACTGGTAGGGAAGTTTCAATAAACCCAATGAACCTCTTAAACACCATCTTCACCTCATGCAAAAACCCACCGTCCAGGTTAAGCTTCGAAACAATGTATAGGTACGCATCTATCCACCTCTCGACATCCTCACTCTTTGCGCTCATTGCCTCCTCCACAAGTTTCTCGGGTATGTAGTCGAGTCCAAACCAGGTAATCCTCCTGCTCCTGCTCTCAAACCCTTTGGTTATCAACCTCAATGCATCCCTAACTTTCTCATCGACATTTTCATCACTTGCGTACCTCCTCGCCTCCTCCCACGATATGTAGTAGGGTATGAAGCAGTCAGGCTTGACGCCACCAACCAAATAATCACCAAGCAAAGCCCTTAACTCCCTCATTAACTCCTCATCAACAACCAAACCCTCACTCTCCATCATCGAGCCCCTAATCCTCTTGAGGGCGTCCGCGAGAGACTTGGCTTTCTCCCTCCCGCCCTCACTGCCGATTGTGTAGTGCCTAACCTTATCCTTACCCAATTCTTTCATTAATTCGTCTGCTAGCTTATCAGCCCGGGTTAGTGGTGGGCTTAGTATGAGGACTGCACCATCACCGCACTTATCCCTAATCAATCCCTTAACACCCTCATAATACTCAACTAGCGGGTCAACCACGCCCTAAAACCTACACAATCCATGAAAATAAAAACCTAGCCTCCAGCGCTTAGGATTCACTGCTTGTTTCCCTCATCCTGAGCCCTTAACTGAATGGCCTTATTGAAAAGCTGTGTGGTGCTCCTACCCACCAGTACCAGCATTAACCACTGCAGAGCGGTAACCAACTCACTGAGTGCAGGGGTGTGAAGGTCTTGCTCTCTATTGAACCGAGGAATTACTGTGAATGCTTAAGATGCACGTAAACCTCCCAACCAACTCACTACATGTGGCTCCTAACCTATAACCCACGTCAATGACCTAGACCTACATACCTCGTAAAACCCACACAACAACCTCAACAGCTTGTTGTAGCCACCAGTGCCCAGCACGTAGACCAAGCCCCTAACACCAACCCAAGAGCCACCCCCACCCTCAGAGCAATACAGGCCAATGCTAGAGGACATTGGCACTGAATTGCCTAGAGGGGCTTTTAAGGACTCGGTAATATTAGAACTAAGGTGGTGGGTTTGCATAATCCTCTACAGGCTAATCCTTAATTGTAACTGGCTGAGACCTACTTAATGTCCTGGTTCATATATTACAACGACACCTTAATACCTGTAGAGATTAGGGCATTCACCATTGATGAGGCTGTCAGGGCTGGGTTGAGCATTGCCAGGGATGTGCTTAGCAGTGTCGATAAGTACTGCCTCTATGAGGGCAATAATGAAGTCGTCATCGAGTTTCGAAAGGATGACGAGGGTGCTGTTAAGTTAATATACTCCGAAATCCCAACCGAAGCGCTGACGCACTTCTACAATGCCGAGAAGAGACGCCTAGTTAGGTGTGAGTCAGTGGGGTAGTTTTATCCTCGGTTTATTAACCGTAATGCCTATTAATGAGTGGCCCATAACTTAGTTAATGCCTAGTTACTGGATTGTTGCTGTTGGTGAGGCTAATTTCCGCCACATCATTGATCATGGCATATATGGTTGTGGTGGGCGCATGTGCAATAGGATGATCAATAAGGTAAGGCCCGGCGACGTATTAATCGTCTACGTAAACAAGAAAGGCTGCAGTAGGTACTGCGGAGTGTTCGCGGCAGCCCTCGAGGTAGTTAGTGATTGGTTCGATGCCGAGAAGCCACAATTCCCGGACGAAGTAGCTGAGGGAACACTTAAGTACGTGAAGCTCGTTAGGGTTAGGGCAATAGCGACTGGCTCAGTGAAGCCTGAGGAGATAGCCAACGAGTTGGAGATACTCAGGGGAAGGAAGAAGCTCTGGGTCTCACTGTACTACTACGCAATGAAACCAATACCACAAAAAGACGCACAAACAATAATAAACAAACTAAAAAGCCAGGGCTAGAGCATATAATCCAACAAACTTTATAAGATAGAAATTACTGAAGAACTAAATGGGTTGGTTACCCTTTGATGAAATAATTCGTGGCGAAATAGTAGAGAGCTTGTACGCGGCAGACCTCTGGTCTGTCTATACCAGTAGGGCACCCGAGAGATACCAAAATCCAGACCAATTCTTTCAAAGAACCTACTTTACCTCATCCCTCCGAAACTTCCTCTCAGAATTAGCTAGGCGACTTAGTGGAGATCCCAACGTCAACCCAGTAGTCCTAATCCTAACGGGACTTGGCGGCGGCAAAACCCACTCCCTCATTGCAGCATACCATATTTCGAAAAACGCTAATTACCTATCCGCAAGCGTCATCGAAAAATTAGAGAAAGAAGGGATCCCAGTCCTAAGGAATACTAACCCAATTGTAATAGTTTTTGATGGTGCGCAACTCGATCCCCAGTACTTGAGCAAGAACTATGGTACTCGCACCCTTTGGGGCTACATCTTCAAGAAGCTCTATGAGGAAACCAACGATGAGAAGATTAAGGAGCCGCTGAATAGTTACCAGAACTCAGATACCGTACCAGGGGCTGAGGTATTGTATGAATTGTTAAGTAGATTAGAAAGTAACGGTAGACCTGTTGTTATATTAATTGACGAGACCCTTAACTTCCTCACAAATCTTAATCCTAAGGAACGTGAAAAGACAGAGTTGTTCCTACACCACCTAACAAAAGCCATTGTTCAATTAAAACGCTCATACATAGCACTGACGTTTTCCGATACTCAAGAAGGCAGGAACATTGCCAGTAAACTATTGGGAATAATCCAGAGGGTCTCTAAGAATGAGTCAATGATAACGCCACATGAATTACCGGCCGTAATACGACAAGCGTTATTACGGGACGTACGAGATGCAGAGGAGGAGACAAAAAAGCTATACGAAAAATATAGTTCATACCTAACCACTTTCTCGGAGACCTACACACTCGAGGCATTGATAGATTATTACCCGCTCCATCCAGTCACGATAAAACTACTATCAAAACTAACTACTACGGGATCGATTCAAGCAACCAGGGATGTTCTGAGGATTCTTGCATGGACATTACATGACCTCTATAGAAGTGATAGATCTGGAGTATTCATAACACCTGGCGATATACCCATAGAGAATAACAATATCAAGAACACAATCATTAAAGATGACTATTTACGAAACGCAGTAAATCAAGACATATCCGATATCGACATGCTCGAGAAAAAGTTAGGTAAAGACTCTGATTGCGGTAAATTAGTTAGAAGGATTTATAGAGCAACAGTCCTTGCTACATTAGCATACGGCTATTTAAGCGAGAAAGACATAGCTACTTATGTTTACTCCCCCGACCTCTCAATATCACCTCTTGTGATCCCTGAATGCATCAAAGACCACATGCTCGGATTTATAACGCATCTGCACAGTTTCTCTAAAAATGGAATTTCGTATTATGCTGTAAAGAGCAAGACCTACTGGAAAGCAATACTCAGAAGAAGACTTGACGAAATCAAGGAGGAAGATTTAGAGAAATTCCGTGAAGAAACCAAAAGGAGACTTAAAAAGGCTAAGCAAATATACGGAAAAACGTACATTTGGGAATACCCACCTGATGAACCAGGCCTGGCCATAGTATTAGCTGACCCGGCATGGAATGACCCTAGGGAGGTAATTGAGAAGAGGGAGGATGGAAGACCAAGGATATATAGAGGTTCAGTGATCGTACTAAACCCAGATAGGAACGCCTATAAAAATGCATTAAGATTAGCCGCAGAACACGAAATAACTAAGGAAATAATTAACAACCATAAGGAGTACGGTCTCGACGAAAACGACATTAATGACGTAAAGGACCACGAAACCAAGGTAAATAGTGAATTAAATAGCATCGTTTTAGGCAAACTCTACGTTGGATTAATATACACAAAGGGTGAAGGAGAGCTCATAGAAATACCAGAAGGAATCGACCTATCCGAGGATCCAAACCAAGTCTTCAAGAAGATAAGAAACATGCTATTAAATGATGGAAAATTAGCTGAAAAAATCTCAGTGGAGAAACTACAGGATTTCATTGAGAATTACCATAAAAACGTGGGTAAACTGCCTACTTTTAGGGAGCTTATAGAAGTTTTCGGAGGGAAATTACCTGATGAACCCGTGCTAATAAATCCGAGAGCAGGGATTGAAAGCACCATTAAGGACGGAATGAAGGAAGGAATATTCATAGTAGTGAGAGGCGAAAGGGCAATTCAAGATACTGAGTATATAGGAGATGATGACTTAATAGCAACTACGAACATAGTAAAGCCACCACCAATCGAAGCACCAGGCGAAGACAAGGCAATCATCAAAGAACAACCCATTATTCCGCAAAAACCACCACGTCCAACCACTATAAACCTAAAGGAAATAACCCCGAAGGAGCTCGTAAATCAATTGCAACAATACAATAAGGTAAAATTGACAATCAGGGACGAAATAGAGGAAGAACCTAACAAACCCGAGGATGTAATGTCATTCCTAAAGATGTTTATAGATAGAACGAAAAATGTTATAAAAATGAAAGTTAATATATACGCCGAAATACCGCAAACAAATAACATCGCTAAGTTCAACATTGAGATAGATAATGCGAACGATGATAAAATTAGAATAGCAATAGATACAATAGAAATAGTTAAATCCATAATCACCAGGTTCTCTAATGTAGCAGATGTGCGGTTAAGCTATGAAGTTATAAGCCACATAGACGTAAAGAACGTGATTAAAGAGCTGAATACACCTCTATTCGTAGAGAAATACAAAAACCTAAAAATGAACGTAACATTAGAAGAAATCGTCTAACTTAGCAGTTTTTCTAAAATTGGCATTATTATTAGTAACGCCATTACTGACATTACTGGTAATGGCCTGACATTTAACGGCAATAACGCCCAAAAGCTCTCGTTCCTCATTTTCAGCAAACTGCCTAAGCTGGTCAATATACCTACACACAACAGGATTAAGCCTAAACCCAAAATCCTCTAATCTCCTTATAGCCTCGTCAACTCTCTTATCTCTCATATCCTTCAACATCTTAAGTATAGATGCTAACGCATCGACAAGCCTACCCTTGTGCAAACTTTTAATCTCAAAAAGCGTTAAGACTGGATATACCTTCTCGCCTTCAGACTCCCTTGATTCACCGCAATAATTCTTAATGAATTCCTCATGATTGAAACCTAACCCAACACCGAGTCGCCTTAAGTCATCGTAAGATGGCATACCATAAACACCCCTAGCAATAAGATAAGCCAGAGACGACCCATCAACCTCACCACCTAAGACATTATGTGCAAATGCTAAAGCAACGGATTTCTCCACAAGATTCTCTAGCTTATCCAAGTCGTACACTGAACCATCAGGCATGTAAAGCGGCCAACACCTACTAATAACCTTAAATGCAGCACTATGAGCAGCCATAAGCGCATCGACGAGAGACAAATTAAAATTGGAATACGCCTCCGCAAACGCCTTAGACGCATCTTTCATAACCTCATCCACAAAACCCGGCTTCACGAAACACCCACTTTCTGCTCTAGGTCTAAAAGCTATGACCATATTCGAACGAGCCGCAGCTTTCCCCACAATGTTAAGACTTTCCGGCATTTCCGAGGCAAAGCTCCATAACGACGTAACCATAAAACCAGCATCAAGAGCTGCCCTAAACATAGCCTTAAGCCCCTCGAAACTTCTATGTCCATAAACCATCACTAATAAACCATCTTTATTAAGGACATAGCGAATATTTTCAAAAACAGACCTCATTCTATCCTCAAAGCATTTCTCATCACAATCCCTTGTTTTATTAACTACGATTTCACGATCCTTAGGTGCCAAATCCATCACGAAAGCCTCTGGATATAAGTCACCAATAGATAGTTTCATCCAAACATAGAAGTAGTCACTAAGCTCGGCATAATTAACATTGGCATAATACGGCGGATCAGTCACAACCAAATCAAACAAACCAAGACCTGAGTAGAGTGCGGGATCTGAAGCGTCACCGAGCAACACCTTAACTGACTGACCCCTTTTCCTAGTCTCATTCGAAAGCTCAGTAATTTTCTGTAGAGCTTTAACAACGCCCGCATCGCCAAACAATACCCAATCAAGAAGGCCTTCCTCTTTAGTGACTATATCTCCCTCCCCAAAGTCCTGCCCGATATGAAAATCATGTCGATCAAACGTGTTTCTTATTCTATCTCGATGAGTATTCCATTGAGTGAGTACTGAATTATAATCAAGTAATTTTCCATGCGCCAAAGCTAAATAAGTCACAACAGCCTTTGCATAATCTGGGTCACTTTTTTCCTGAATAATACGGTCATATGCCTCCCTTATTAATTGAATAATGGTTGCATGGACTAGAAGTTGACGTGCACTAAAGAGTTTGTAAAAGTGATCGAGTCCACGTAACAGCAGCTCCTCGGTTTTATCTCCCTTTGGAATTTCCTGTTCTGGAATGAACTTTCCTAACCATTCATAGAAGTTTTCCTTAAGGACCTTTCGCGCCTTCTCATAGGCATCCAGCATTTCCTGTGTTGGTTCCACGTACTCCCCATTTTCAAGCTTAACGGCAGCGAGAACAGCAGGTTGGTACCCAATTTCTCCCCTTTCCCAGGCGCTCATCGCATTTTTATGGATTTCTGCTAATTCTTTTGTGGTGATTATGTGCCCTTTAGGGCACCGTAACCCTGCCCTGCCTTCGTAAGTTTTATCGCCTTTATCTTTAACGACCTTTATCTTGAAACTGTTGTTATAATACTCAACTTTAAGTCCATACTTTCCTTTTTTCGATAGGTATTCAAACGTTATTGCCGGTATTTCTATGCCATGCTTGGGGCATCTGTAAACACGTACCCATATATAATTAGTGGGGTTACCCTTTGGGTGTCGTGGGAAGTATTCCTTAAGTCTTCTTTTTGCTTCATCTAATAACCACTGTGCCCATTTTTCAACATCCTTGGCTAAATCAGTACCGTACTTTAATGGGTATTCAAGGACGGCCTTTAATATTATATAAGCGACGGGGTTATATTCTACGGCCACCACCTCTCCTATACCTAGGCGTAGGGCTTCAAATGGTATTGAGCCACCTCCTGCGAAAACGTCCAATAGCCCTGTATTCTTGAGAGGTTTATCGCTCAGTTTCTCAATAATTGCGATGTTTGGATTATAGTTGTAGGCTGGTTTCTCTGGTTGCCCTGGGTAGTCAGGTTCTTTCGTTCTTTCTTTACAATTAATATTGTCTGCCTTTAGGCATATTGCTTGTAAAAATTCTTCTCTTCTTTTCTCGTCAACGCCATTGGCATTTACGAGGGATGCGGCTATTACCGTGCGCATCCCAATTAGTGGTCTTCTTGCCCACCATATGTGTATCCAAAATAGTGGAGGAGCACCATATCGTGCAGTTCTTTCTCTTATTACCTCAATGGATAGGTAATCCGTTGGTAGCCAATGCTCGACTAGTTTACTCACATAATTTTTGTAACTTATTTAGGTTTATAAACCGCTTATTTTTTAGTTTTTCGTATGGATCTTGATGATATTGGTAGGTTGAATATTGAGGTTTTGGACGACATAGTTAATGGCTTAAGGCCGTGTAGGAATGTTCTTATGGAGGGTTTGAGGGGGACTTCGCATTTGATAAAGGCTGTGTCTGTTGCGAGGGCTGTGGGGCGTTGTCCCTTTGAGGCTAGGCTTATTGAGGTGATGGGGGCTAGTGATTTCATGGCGTCTGCAAGTGTGTTTCCTGGTAAGGGATTGTCGGTACACCAGGTATTGGCCGTGGCTGTGCCAAGGCTTTTTAATGATTTCTTGAAGTACTTAGATTTTACGGGTGCCTATAAGAGCATCGATGATTACGTTAAGGAGGCATTCGACGAGCTTGTCACATCCGGTGTTCCGCCTATCGCAGAGGAGGGAGGCACACGTAAAAATATAATTTTATCGTCTGCCAGATTAATGGCGGGGAAGTTTATTGAGCTTATGCGTGATGTTCATAATCGTGAACTTATTGATCTCTCTAAGGCGCGTGTTAGGTCTGAGCTTCAGTTGTATGATTATAAGCTCCACATTAGGGGGATTGCGGATTTAGTGGTTGAGAATCCTGAGAGTAAGCGTGGAGTGGTTATTGAGTGGAAAACCTCGAGAGGGGCTGAGGGTGGGGCTACACCTAGTTCGGATGAATCGGCGCAAGCCTATATCTACGCTATACTTATTGCCCATAGGTTGGGTTATCCTGACGGTACTAAGGCAGTACTTGAATGTAATGTCTTTCCGGTAATTATTAGAGATAGGGGTAGGATTAATCCTTATTCGGTATCGCATTGTTACCCGACAGCAAATAGGGTTTTCGATGAGAAAAATCTGCTTAATCAAATAAAGTTCGCCGCTACGCATCTTATACTTTCCATTTTGGATCTAAGGAAAGTAGATAATTCCTGGGATCGTGATAAGGAGAGGAAGATCTGTGGAGTGAAAGAGGGTGATAAGGTGGTAGTTAAATATAGACGCGTACCTAAAATACTTTTTGAGGATAAACATTATCTACTTAATCCGAAGGAAAACAAGGACTATCCCTGTAAATCCTGCGGGCTTAAGGACGCGTGCGAATTCTATCTCTTCTCTGGCCATGGCATGGAGGAAGTCGATAAGTTAGCGTGGCGTGCACGCTACAGGGTTTTTGGCGTGAGGGAGAATGCTCTTCAACCGTTTTACGCATTGGCTAAGGAAGGATATATTAATGGCTTTATAAGGCTTGGTGGGGCTTCTCGAGCGGATTATTTCGAATCCCTCGAGTTTGATAGTGATGGGCTTAAGGTGAGATTAAGGAGACCTATTCGTGAAGAGGAGGAAAATAGGGGCATACCACTGACTGTGAGGGAGGGAAAACCTGCAATTATCTTTCTTAGGGATGCTGATGAGATTATATACTCCACTAATTTCACCGGTAATGTTGATAGCGTTAGTGTTCGTGGGGATGAGGTTAATGTTGTAGTTTCATTTGAAGGTAAGTATACAAGACTTGAGTATTTCCTTCTTAAGGAATTAGTAGAGCGCGAGCCCAATCTCAAGCAGGGCGTTGTGGTTATTGAGGGTAACGTAGATCTTACGCACATAGAGCTCACGTCAATTGACGCATTTCAAAGAGCTACGAAAAAAGCAGTGAAGGAATGGAAAGCCCCTGAAAATGAAGCAATGAGAGTCGCGTTTCAAAATGGTTATAGAGTAAAACGACAACTTTATATGTTGTTTGGACCTGTTAATTAATGTGCTATATGTTGAAGATTGCGTAGAACGAGCTTTTAGGTTAGCGGATTATTTGGGTGATGCGAGAGACTTAACAATCCGGTACGAATCGTACAATACGAGCTATAGGTTAGCACGTAGTGCAATGGATTTATCAATTTCTGATATCCCTCTAGCTACTATACAGGGGCCGCCGGGCTCCGGTAAGACTTTTATTACGGAATTGCTTGCCGAGGACTATATTGCTGAGGAACTTTTATCCACAAGAGACCTGGTTTTCTATGTTGCACCAACGAACGAACTCGTCATGCAAGCGTGTATTCGCGTTTTGGCCAGGATTTTTAGGAAACTGGCTCCTACTGTTGAGGAGAGGTGTAGGTGGGTTAGGGATATTCCTGAGTTAGTGAGGGTTCTTGGTTATAAGATTACTTCTAATCGACGTATGGTGCTTGGGGGAGTTTGTGGTGAGGGTATTAATGTTAGTAAAATGGTTGACTTAAAGATTGATGAAAATGTGAAATTAGTATTCCTTACGGAATTCCAGCGTCCATATATTAAAGATAGTATGGAAAAGGCTGGTAGGGAAGGTAAGAGGGATATAAAGATTATAGTTGATGAGGCAAGTAAGTCGCCGTACTTTAGGTTCTTTATACCAATTGTGCGTCGTATTGTCTCATCTAACTATAGTGACTATCCGGTGGCCTTAGTTGTGCTAGGAGACCCTGAGCAAGCCATAACGATTAGTGAGTATGGACGTGATATTCTCCTAATGAATGTCGTGAAGAAAAAATTGGATGAAATGCAAATAGAGAATCACTTTAACATGCTTGATGTGACATTTAGGTTGCCTAAGCCTTCACATGAACCTATAAGTTACGGATATTATGATGGGAGGCTCAACGCTGTAACTGATGGGTTAAGTAGGCTGGGGAATTTTGATTTTAATTCTCGAAGGGTTTTAGAGTTACTTAATAGATACGAGGATGTTAGTAAAACTGATTTGCAAAAGGTTGTTTATGCAATAGAGGATGCAATATCGTCAAAAACCCCAATTATCGTGCTTGATACTGATAAGTTTAATGAGGGGGATACATTAGATCCTAAACGAGCTAAGCTAGGATTTTATGCGTCATTAGCACTTAGTGTTTGGTTGAGCGATCTATCGTTGAATCCGAAAGATAATGTGGCGGTTACTTCCATATATTCTGACATGCCCCTATCCGTGAGGTACGCGATAGGTAGGAGGGGCTTGCCTAGTATAGATACGTTAACTGTTCAGTCAATGATTGGTGGTGAGAGGCGTTTTATTGTAACCATGCTTGGGAAAGAGTATATTTCGGATATAACGGAGCAATACACCACACTTTATGCTAGAGAACCGGAGTTACTGAATGTGCAACTAAGTAGGCATAGCGGTTTACTTACCATGATCGGGTGCGTGGATTATTTATCGAAGTTTGCCTCAGAGAGAAGTAAGTTAGGTTATGAGAAAATAGCTAATACTGCTAATAAACTAATGGATTTGATAAGCAATGGTGAGGCTATATATGAATGCTTTAAGACCAACAATAGAAAATGCATTAAACAGTAACTATTGGGCTACGAAACCAATTCATAGAATCCTCGTGTATACGGAGCATGGACTTACGCCCGAGGTCGTGGAATCATTTTTCCAGGAAGTTCACTGTGAACGTATCTTTGATCCATTTGTTGGTTCTGGAACGGTGGGTGTCGAAGCGCTCCTTAGGGGTCGCGCGTTCATCGGCTCAGATAGTAATCCCGCTGCTGTGATTACATCATTAGCTAAGCTTAACCCTGAAACGCCCGTAACGCTAAGGCCCCTTCCACAATTATCGAAGTATTACGATGATGCGATATACGAATCCCTCCTAGAATTGTCTCGACACATAACGACAGCCCTAGAGGCAGGCGTATTCTTCAACACGGCAAGGCGTTTTTCCAAGTTCCGGTACTCGCCAGCCCCGCGCTTCGGTAAGAAAGGCGCATTAGGCGACCCTGTGGCATACTTTAATACGCTACTTGATCTTGCAAAGCATGATATACATATGTTAGGTGACATGAGGGGTGATGTTATTCTTGCGGACTCCACGGTGTGGATGCCACGGAGGGTTTGTGGCGCATTAACGAGCCCGCCATTCGCGAATAATGTTGATTACGTTAGGCATACACAAATCGAACTCCTCTGGCTCGGTATTGAACCCTCCAGGGCCAGGGACATGCAATTACCTGCATGCGAGGCAGCAACCAGGGCTTGGAAAGAATCCTTACCAATAAATATACAACCCGGCGGCAAGAGAGCAAAGGGTTACCAACGCTTCCTCGCACAATACCTCTACTACACGAGACGACACATAGAGCTCCTGGCGGAGAGACTTGAGGATGAGGCTTGGTACACCATAGGTGATTCAGTACTGGGCGGTGTATACGTACCAGTCCATGAGTACCTGGCAAAGTTTGGTGAGGAATTCGGATTAAAAGCAACATTGACAAACTTAGGACCTCGTAGAGCCAAAAAAGAACGTTACTTATTCTTATTAAAATTCAAAGCCAAAAAGTAATTATCAACAGTTAGGTTTATTTCTATTTCTACTGCCCTATTTATGGTGGCTTGTGTGGGTGGGTTGAGGGATTTGTGTGGGCTTTCGTGTAGGTTTTGTGAGGCTAATGCCGAGTTCATAATGAGCCATAGGCCCAACCTCATTAACGACCTCAACTCCCTCATCAGCGATGCCTACGGACTAGAGCCTAGAGATTACGACGCTAATTCACTGTTCGAGTTCGCACTGGAGAGAGTTGTGGAACCACTCAGTAATTACGTCCTGCACTCGGTGCTCGAGTGCTCGTTGTACCCGGGCTTGTTCTCGATGAGGCTCATAATCGAGTCCCTAGCAGTTGGGCTCTATGCGGATTGGAGGTTTAGGAGTGATGTGCTTAGGAGTAAGTTGGATTTTGTGGGTGGTTTCGACATGGGTATTTTCAGGAGGTGTAGGAAGATTGGGAGAAAGGGAGTGGGTGGGGAGAATGATGGAAACGACCACTTCCTACTCTGTAGCCAGTACAATGCCCTGGGTAGGGAGGTTAATGAGGCATTGGGTTGGTTGAGGGACTTGTTGGGTGGTGATGCTGTGGACTTCATTTATGAGGTCTATAATGACTTATCCAAGCCCATACATGCCGTCGCAATGATTGATGGTAGGCTTGGTGGTAGGTACGTTAGGTTCTCCCATGGGGCTATATCCCTATCCATGGTTGGTGAGTTTCCGCCAATGAGGACTACGATAATGCCAGCTAAGTGCGAGGAGGACGACCTAGTAATGCTCGACCTAATCCACTGGGATGCATTACTCACTAGGTTATCCATGGATATACTAATCTACGCATGGCAATCAATAGTGAGGAGGGCAGGCAATGAGGAACTCACGAAAATCAAGGCAAGCATTGAGGAGACAATTAAGAGAATCAATGAGGTACATGAGGAGCATAAACGACGATATACACAAACGCCTCGCTAAAAACGTGTTAAAATAAAAGTAATGCGTAAGGTAGTGACGCAACAATGATATTGTCATCACTCAATATTTTTACATCGTTTACATCTAACGTTGCATAGATGCAGTATGAAGCTTTAATATCGCTTAAAGCCTCCTTACACTTACTAACATGATCTTCATCGAAGCTCCTCGAAACCTCAAAAAGAATGCTTAGACCTACTTCGCCGTGGCTCTTATTAAAGTATCCAACTTTTATGAGGGCATCAATTTCGCGGTCATCAGCCTTGACGTAATTAATGTACTTACTCAATGGAGGACTATCCCTATCAGGCTTACCGCATGAGACACTCATTGCGTAGGCGCCAAGTGCTAGGTTCGATAATGTAATGGCTTCGAGGTAGTACTCAGGTTTAATAGTTCCTTGCCGCTTCTGAGTCTGTACTAAATCACTAATGGCTGCCACGACCTCATCAAACGCCTCCGTATATTCCTTACTACCAATCATGTGCGTGTGGTATAGGTATGCACCGATTAGATATCTAGGGTCTGTAAATACGTACTTAACCACGTTCGCCGATTTATCCTGTTGAGCAGGTTTACTTCTTTGTTTAATTGGGTTTTATTTCCACAATAACCCCGCTTTCCTTTAAATATTTAATGGCATTAAGCACGGCCCTATTAACATCTACGTCCTTCCTCCCTATATTCCACCACGGTGAAATCCTCTGCGCCATCTCGTGAACCTCCTCATAAAGCTTATTCTGGTCAACCTCTAAGCCCTTTTTCATCACCTTCTCCGCAAGGTACATCATAGTTGCTTGAATAGCTACCTGAAATAATGCGTAATCAATACCTTCGTAATACTTGCTGTATTCCTTCGCATCATCAAGGATCTTCTCCACGCTCTTAAAGAACGCATGACTAATACCTTTTAACTCTTTATTATTTATACAATCACTTATGTATCTAACACCATGCGCGGTACCACCATAAATCAGGTAACACCTAAACAACTTCATCAATGAGCCATGATCAGAAGAGCCACGAATCTTCTCGAGAAGCTTATGCACTTTATTGATACTGCTTAAGTTATCAATGCGTTCGCATCCCTCTAAGTGACTCCTTTTTAAGATGTCTCGGATATCTTTGCTTATTATTTCAGCCACTTCAACGAATCTAAACGGTAAGATCCTATAGGAGAAGTACTCAGACTTGCTCGGCCTAATCCCCGCCGATGGTGCGATTAGGACTAGCTTAGCGTCTTTCGGTAGTTGTGAATTAATCCTCATCAAATCCTCATTACTGCATCGGTGTGCATTATCCAGTACAATTATCGGTATTATATCGTAATGAGGTGGTAATGAGGTATTTTCAGTACGGAAGCGTGAAAACCTCGTTAACTGTAACACGATATCGGCAGAGATTGGACATTCTAGGAACACTGGTAAATACCGTTTTCCCTGTTCTTCATGTTGATAAGTTAGCGTTAGCACGGCTTGCCTTACGTATAAGGATTTACCGACATCCCTAGAACCATTAACAAGTACCTTCCCATACTTTCCAATGAACTTGATTAAAACAGGAACAACACGTGAGTAATCCTCTTTCTCCTCCGCTAACTCCCCAACGTCGTTATCCACATTACTCATCAAATAATGACCCTAACCAAGGAATTAAAATATTTAGAGAAATTAATATACATACACATTATATACATTCAGTTAAAGCATTGATGCATTACTACAATGCCGAGGGGTCTGGCTTAGTCAGGTGCTCCTCGGTCTCTTAATTACTTGGTCCGCAATGCCGCCGTTGTTAACGCTTAAAGTTGGGCGTGGATCGGGTTATGTGATGAGTGGTGTGTTGAGGGTATCAACACGCATTGCCGTGCTCACCATAGTATTCGCACTAGCTACATACACAGCCCTAAACATCCAAACCCACATTGGCGATTCGCCAATCTTCAGCCAAACCCTAGGCTTAGGATCGCCGCTAATCATCGGCAGCTATGGACTCCACCTAAACCTAACCGCAATAATCACTGATGCGGTGTTAATCGCAACAGCCTACCTAGTACTCGCCAGGGGCAAACCGAGGACTGGCTTGGTCAGGTACTCGCTGGGCATAGTGGCTGTTTACGCCATACTATCGGCAACCCTGTACCTAGCAGTTACTGCGAACCCAGCCCAAGCCTGCACCTCAATGCCCACAAACCTCGATAGCATAGCCACGTTCACAGCCTCGATAATTATCGGCTCAGTAACGCCATTGGTTTATGCCAATGAGAGGAGATGGAGGGTAGGCAGTGATTGGAAGCTACTCCTATTCACACTCTACGCCTCAATCGTTGTTGGGAGCCTAATCATCGATACAACCACAGCACTAGCCATCTCGTCAATACCTAGACTATCGCCAGGGGCGTGCATGGGCTCAGTAATTATTGGAGCCTACGGACCAATCGACGGGCTAGTCACCGCACCACCACTGGGGTTACTGGCCGGATACCTTGTAATAAGTACATTAAGACCTAAGGCCCCGAATTCCTAGCCCCACGGACCCCTTAGCCTACCGGGGTGTTGCGTTATTTGGTTTTGAGTAGTTTCTCGAGTATTAGCGTTTGCATCTTGTTGCGGTAATCATACCACCCGTTTGGTATGTAGTTGAGCTCTAGCAGGAACTTCCCCCTAAACCTAACAATTCTCTCGCCATACTCTGGGTGCCTAACGGTTACTACCGAGTTGTCATCGACCCCGTAGAACCACATGCCATTCTCACACTCCGAGCCCTTGTGGAACAGGCATGCCTTGAACGACATCACGAACTTCGCATGCCTAAGCCCCCTAAACCACGTGTATGGGATTGGCATGGCACCACCGACCCTAAACACACTCCTCAACTCCACCACGTACTCACCAACCCTAACAACATCATCAAACCTAACACCTGAGGCGTAGCGCAGAAGCTCATCCCCAACCCTCCTGTAGGTCTCGAGAGGCGGCTCAACGCTGGCTCGGACCCCAACGATTAACCTGCCCGAAAATATCCTAATTACCGTGAGGTACACGCCGCACTTAATGTTTAGGCCTAGGAAGTTCACCGTGAACTCCCTACCGCCGATCAACCTCACTATTGCGTCCCCCATCCTATTGGCATGAAACCTCTCCTCGGCGATCCTCAACAGCTCATCGTGGTCGTAAACCTTCTCGGCATCTGGCGGTAGGTCAAGCAATTGGAGTGGTATGTCCACGGAGACCCCGTCTGGGTGGAAGTCCCAGAACGATGCATCGATACCCACAGACTCCAGCCTCTCCGCAACCTCATCAATGCACACCCACCTCAGGAGCACATCTATTGACTCCCTATACGCATCGATGTATAAATTACTGAACACATCGAGATCATCAACGAACATGCGCAGCCTCTCGCCGAGGACCCTATACAGCCCTCCCTCTATCACCACGCCATCATCCGGCAGGGCCCTCTCGAAGAATAACTCCTCATTCACTAAATCCTCATCGTCGACGAAGCGGTACGTGACCCCCTCCTGCCCATCCTCGAAGGTAGCCATGACCCTCACATTGGACAATGAGAACAAGGCGCTTTCCTCAAGAACCCACAGCTTCCCCCTATTTGGGCCCAGGCCCTCGACGCTGAATAGGAATTCGTGGTAGCTCTTGCCATCGCGGTACCAAACTATTACGTGCCTTCTCGAGATGTCGACCTCGAATGGCTTACCACGCGGCGCATACCTCACCACGTACTCGTGGTAAATGGGCTTCGAGAACAAGCCCACATCCAAGGCGCGGAAATCCCAACCACTCCCCCTCAACCTCTCCACTAAGGCAGCCACCGAATCCTCAACGCGACCTCTAACGAAGCCCCAAAACTCATCCCAACCAGCAAACCCCATCAATAAAGTAAGCGCAAAGGAGCACTTATAAGGCACTAAGAAGATAAAGAGCGCCACGAACCGATGGTTTTTAAACTATGAAAGGGAAAAAGGTTTAATGGGCCTGTGGGACCGTGATTGGGATTATGAAGGGCTCAACGCTTCAGAGCTTGCACGCTATACATTTTATATTACTTTATCCATCCCTCTGGATTTAATCGCCGATTCGCTTTGGGATACGTTCTGGAGTATCATATTTGGCATCCTTTATTTCATAGCCCACGAAATAACAACCACATTACAAACAACATATCCCGTATTAGCAATATTGTTTTTCTTTTCAAGTAATTTATTGATAAATTTCGTAATCAATGAGAAGCTAAGGCACATTATGAAGCTCTCCTATGAGACCGCAAAGACCATTTCCGCAATAATTTCGCTAATAGCGGCTTCAACCATTACAATAATAATGATCGTTTTAGGGTAAGAAATCACCGCACATAAACCCCTAACCCAACCCCTTGATTGCAGGCTCCAGCTTAATTGTGGCTTGCCTCTTTATTGACCCGGTTATGACTAAGGTCTTCGGTAGTTAACGTTGCCGTGTATGATGATGGTCTTTAGAGGCGTTTATTATTTTATTGTTAAATCCGAACAGGGCTTGATGTATTAATCGCTAGGGCATTTAATACCGAGCTTCTCCAATAAATCTCTAATCTTCCTAGCCATGCCCCTTACCTCCTCCTCCGTCACCGTCGCATTCCTATCATTATCGAGCCTTATTTCGTAGTCCCAAAGCCTAATGAATAGGCCCCTACCAACGCGCCTAATCCACGCTGAGTGCGCCTCGAAGAATCCTGAAACGGGCCCTGAGGGTTGTTGTGAAACCGTTATTTCTTGCTCTTTCTTCTCAGCAACACGCCTATATTTACCACCTGCTCGGGCTAGGGTTAGAATTTTTGGGATTATTGGTATGTATACATTGCCCATTAATTCAAGCTCTGTGGCTAGTCTTGAAGCCCTCATCGAAATTTGGAGCTCTCTGCCCAGTGGTTCAATCATATTGTATGTAGAGCCATCAGGAAGCCTGATTAACCAGGATACCACTGCCCCATTCAAAACAAATGTCTTAGCTAACGGTATGAACCCATTCCTTCTCTCGCAATCACTAACCGCGCCTTCATTGACTTTGTCAGCGTTAATTATTATTTTCGGGGAGACTAATACGGGCCTTTTCGAAAGCCATGTGTCCAAGTCCGCTAGGCCCTCATACGTTGGTTGCGGGATATTACTGAAGACCTGGACCACGCCTAATATTGCGAAGAAATTTACGTGTGGCCAAATCCATAACTGAAGTGTTTCCATCGGTTTCTGCGGGTTTGTCACGTACCAGAACGGTACATCACCAAGCCAGACAATGTTACCACCCCTATGGAGGAACTTAACGAGAGGGGTCTCGGCGTAGAGGGTATCAGGCGGAATATCCGATCTTAGATTGGCAATCCCTGTCTGTGGTAATTGCGGCGCATTCTTATTAACGATATCAAAAACATCATGAGGCACCACGTCCCTTGCGAAGACGACTACGTATTTCCCTGCCTCGTTCTTCCTCACGGCCTTCTCCAGCCTCTGCCTTAATTCAACGGCATTGACAATGTTAAAATCCATCCTCTTAAGCTCGTTGGCTAGGACTTCGCCTGCGGCGTCGCCGATCCACGAGGTGGCCCTACCCTCACTATAATAAACGAGGCAATTAGCCATAACTCACCTCAACCCATGTCTTAATTTAAAATAAGCTTATCGCGCCCCTGTCCCTTGAGCACCGATGCGCCGTTCTCCTTGCCCTGCTAGTTCTCTCTTGAGTGATTCCATTGAGCAATATAGGTACATAACGTCGCTTATCGTTATATCTAATATCAAGGAATGTATAGCGCCTGCTAATAGGCCGAGGGTTACACCTAGGATAAACGATGCCCAGAGTATGGTTGAAACGTCGGTTTTCGGCGTTAATGTCATGGACATGAGGGTGAGTGAGAGTGCAAAGAAGAATAATGTAGCAATGGAAAACGCTAGTAACCACCCCCTATTGCCCTTAAGGCTCTCCTTAAGGGCATCCTGCAGTTGGATTACGCACCAGGGATTGCTAATATTGGATCACTATACCACTTGCTCAATCCCAGGATTATTGATACGGCGACTGGTATCGCCACAGTTAAGGTACTCACGAACGGCTGCAATGGCACTGATGATGATGGCGTCGGTAATATTATTGCCCTCGTTGGTCCATAAAAAGCGATGTTAAGGATACCCATGAGGAGCGGGATGTAATAAATGGGGGCATATGCGAAATATTTTGCGAACGAATTGATTGTTCCTTCAATTATCGAGTCCGGTAAGGATACCTTAAATGACGCGAATAGGAGCTCATGATACACATCCACAAATTTATGGCCAACCCAGAGCCAGGGGATAAACGCCAATGCAAACAAAAGTAAAGATGCGAAGAGCGTGTATGAAGCGATTTCGTGTGAGAGGAAGTCCGTAGATATCGATAGACCACAGCCAATAATCGCTAAGGCAATCGCTGCCCACGATAAAGCCTTAGCCGTATTAGGCAATTTACTTATCTTCGCTAAATCCACATTCGCCATAGAATCTACAATGTAAACAACACAAAATATTATATTGTTAACTCAGCCCAACCCCTTAACCGCAGGCTCCAGCTCGATGATTGCCTGTCTCCTTATTGGCCCGGTGATTATTAATGCCTTCGTGGTTAATCCAGCCATGTGCGGTGGTAAGGCAGTGGTTAGCCACCTGACGTCCTCGTTGGTTAGGTTTAGTGCCTTGGCTACCTCGTTGACGTAGGCGTCGTTACCGCCCAAAATAATCATTAATGGTATGTTCTGGAGGATGTCCTCGTTTATGCCGGTTATTGTCTGGGTGATCATGATTGTGCCCAGGCCGAACTTCCTAGCTCCCCTGACTATGTACTCCATGAGTGGGGTGCCAAGCACGAAATAAGCCTCATCAATAACCATCAACTGCTGCAAATGCTCGCTAATGCTTTGGCTCATCATGTACGTGTGAACGTGGTCGGTCACAACACTCATTAGGAAGCTCATTAGGTCTGGGCTCGATCTAACCGAGCCGAAGAGTAGGGCCTTGTTATTGAGGAGCTCGCTTATTGGCACAATCTCGGCGTCGCCGAGGTAGCTCATCAGCCTATCGAGTGCTAGGCTGAACAACTCATTGTCAGACCTAGCCCTCAGCCACTCCATGGACTTGAAGAAGTCCTTGTACAATCCATTTTGGTATATTGTTTTTAAGTCGGTAATGACGAGATCACGAGGTATGCCGAAGACCTCAAAAGCCATCGACAACCGATGCACACGCTCCATATCCGTAACACCGTCAAGCTCGAATATGTTTATGAATTTCCTAGTCACGTCAATTGGCTCGACTCCTGGTATACGCAAGTACTCTCTGTGTGGGTCTAGTATCGATACCTTGATCCCACTCCTCATGAGCCTATACAGCAGCGTGCTCACACTCCACGTCTTGCCCATGCCCGTTGGACCAGCAACGAGACCGAAGCCTGAGGGCAAGCTGTCCAAGTCAACCCACAACTCATTGTTTTCCCTATCCCTACCGAGGTAGACTCTCGCTCTCAAACTTTCCGAGAGTACCCTACCCCCGTGGAAGACAGGGATTACTGCCAGGTCCCACCCTAACTCGTCAATTGTTGGGAAAGTCCAAATGTGCATTTGTGTGTGGTCCCTCCTGGTGAACAAAAGCGGTATGTTCGATGGCCTATCAAGAGCTAACATCGCCTTAACAGGTTCCTCACTGCGCTCATTGATCCTCTCCAAAACAACGCTCCACTGCGATGCTTTTGGCAACGCCTTTGGGTTCTCGTGGACAATAAGCTTGGTGTGGCTCGAGACAACGGTCCTAGAAACCTCACCCCTGAACTGCGGGTTACCACTTATCGAGAGCATGAAGTTACTGCTATTGGCAATAAACGCCTCAGCGATGCTCCTCAAATCATCCTCGCTGGGTTTAGTGAACAATAAACCACTAGCCGTCAACCTGTGGTTTAGCTTGCCCAATTCACCACCCTTAATCACCGAGTAGTTGTGCCTAGCCTTGATGGCTAGTGCGTTTAGGACTAGCAGAGCAGCTAATCCGTAGATTCCCATGAATAGGAAGGCTAGGAAGTCGAGGATCGCCAGGACAGCGATTAACCTAGCCAATGATGGGTTCCTCGGGAATCCGACCAACTTCCTAAGCTCCGAGCCCGTTACTGGCATTAGTATAAAGTACTGCCTGAGCAAAACCTCCTTAGCCTTAACCCAATTAGTGAACTCGCTCAGCCCGGCTTCCGTGGGCTCAACCCTCCTGCTCAACCTGGCGTATTTATTATCGCCAAGCCTAATGAATGTAAATACCTCATTGGGCATTAGTGAGAGCCTCCTAACGAACTCATTCACCAAGTTCACGTACTGTGAACCACTCAATCGGGAGATATCGAACAGAGGCTCCGCAGTGTAGAACACGTGGGCGATGTTGTTCCTGTAATCGAAGACGTAGTCCTCGAATACCTCAAGCCTAGGGGCTAAGCCTGGGAAGATTAGTGAGTAGAGGCCGTCAATCAACCAATCCCTGGTTTCCCTATAGATGAGTAGTGGTATTAGGAGTAGGGATAGTGGCTTGTAGGCAATCTCCATTATGATGATTGCGATTAGGAGGAACCACCTGATTTTAACGCCGAGACCCACGCCTCAATGGCTACTGCCTTTTAAGGCCCTTGGCAATCGAGAGACCCAAACTCCTAGGCAGGCTAAACCTCCTCCTTGGAACCTCAACAACAGGTTGAGAGAGCAAATTCCTCAGCTCATCCACGCCAAACCTATAACCGAAACCATTGATTATTGAAGTTAGGTAGTCCCAATCCACATAGCCCTCATCGATGTACCTCCTCAACAAGGTACCATTGCTCAGCAAAGGATCGTATTGGCTTGCCAAAGCCAGGGCTATCTCCAACCTAAGGCCCCTCTGGACAACCTCGTTGAGTAGTTCATTAACTGACCTCGGCGTGTAGTGGGTGTAGAGGTCAGTCAGTACTTTCTCGCAGAAGATCCTCAGGGGCTCAACGCACCTCCCGCTCCACTGCCTAATGAGTTTTTGATCAACGAGTGGTTCGACCTCGACTTTGAGCCTTCGCTGCTTAAGTTTCGCAACAACCTTGGGGAGGTCGTTGTCGATTTTGTCCAGCCTATCCAGTCTCTTATCCCTCATTGCCTCACCTCACCCTCCGCCTTGCACCTACCCTCAAGCCATGCCCTAAAGACCTCCGCGTACTCCTCGCCGATTCTCTCCCTGATTAGGTTCATCCAGTCCTCCGGCTTTATCTTGTTCACAACTTCGTCATTCTCGAACACAACCATGGCCAGGATGGCCTTCTCGATTATTGAGAAGCCCCTAACCTCCTCAACCAACGCCCTCAACTTAGGATTACCAGCCGGAACAAGCCTATCGAGCCTAGGCATAGTCTGACCAGGCAATTGACTAGACACACCGGCTTGGCTACTCACCTGAGCCTGATTAACTTGCTGATTTTGTTGTTGATTATCGTTACCGAGACCAAGCCTCCTCAGCTTACTTATTGGGTCGCTCATCGACTATAAGGCTGGTGGGTTTAAAAGGCGCCTTGGCCACGCTCCTCGCTTTGCCTAATGACCCTATCCAGTAAGGAGGACTTCCTCGGGGTCGTTGTTCCCCCTCAATCAAGCCCCACAGCATGGGGTCCTTGCACAGTAGGAATCTCGCGATTGAGCCGCTGACGTCAATAGAGGTACGGTAAGGCATCACCACCCCAAGGAGGCGTTAGAAGCCGAGGAGCTTCCTCACCTGCTCAGCCAATGCCTTAGTCATGCTGTTGAACTCCTTAACGAAATTCTCCAGCGAGCCCTTGGGTTCATACAACACAAAGGGCTTTAGTGTTGATGTTAGGTATTGCACGATTGGGCTTGTCGGTAGCACAAACACCTCACCGTTGTGTGCAAAAGCCCTAGCCTTACTCTCCACAGCGTCCAAGCCAGGCAACCACTTGTTTAGGACGACGTTGACTATTGGGTTCAACTTGAGTTGATCCATCATTGGCCTAACTACGCTGTTGTCCAGCTCGGTTAGTACTATGTCTGCGTAGCTCGCGTAGTCCATGACCAGGTTTATGATGTTCGAGTTTATGAGCGAGGGCATCACAACAACGTCATCGATTGATGCAGGCAAGTCAATAACCACAACCTGGGCATTAGTCAGCCTAGAGGCTGTTATCACGAGATTCCTCAACCCATTGTAAGCCTGTCCCACGTTGATCGGCCGATCCCACAAGTCCCAAGACTTCTGTGTGCCTGGCGGTATGACAAAGACGCTAGGCACGACGTTGCTCCTAACAATTACCTGGTTCACGTCCTTGACCAAACCAAGCATGAAATCCAGCGCACCTGGTCTTTCGGGGTTGATGCCGAGTAGTCGGCTTGACGTCTGCGTTGAGTCAACCCCGAAGTCCATTAGGACTACGTTGATCTTCAACGCCATTGATAGGGCAATGGCTTGGTTGGCGGCTATCGTGGACTTACCAGTCCCACCCTTACGCCCACTGAAGTAGGTGATGACAACCAACCTAGGCGTCAACATCGCTAATCACCCACCCTCCTTAAAAGGCCCCTTCTCGAGACCGAGAACCTCGCTATCGAGACTCAAAACCTCACTCGGCAACTCAAGCTTAGGCAGGCTCAGGGACTCGACAGCCTCTAGGCTCGGCTTCACAGCCAAAACACCCTCCGGGTCCTTATAGAATGCATACAACAAAGACGCCAACTGCTCAGGCGTTGGATTCAGCTCCAACGCCTTAGTTAGGAACTCGATTCGGTAGCGCAGTTGTTTATCGATTATGACTTTACCATAGTCCCTAGTTAGCACCTCCATGTGCCTATCCGCATTCCTTATGGACCTAACGAACCTCCTATGAACAACCCTAACAATACCGCTTGAATCCCTAACGCTCTCCTTAGTTAAAGCCACCTCGACAACGACTGCCTCGCTCAAGAACCTCTCTGCATCTGTGAACCCCTTGACCTTGAGCCTTGTTACTGCGTCCTCGTAGTCGTTGGCGTGGAATGTGGTGATGGTCCCATGACCGAGGGTCATGGCCTCAAGCAAAGCCCTGAACTCCTCATCACCCCTAGCCTCATTAACCAAAATAATGTCAGCACCACTCCTCAGGGAGTGGTTAATTAACCTAACCTTATCAATACTCTCAATACCCCTAGCAAACGCACGCCTCTCCAGCATCGGCAAAACAACCCGGTGATAGGGTAGGTAAAGCTCGACAACGTCCATGACTAAGGCAATCACCTTATCAACCAATAGGAACGCAATGGCATTCTGAAGCGTGGTCTTTCCCGCACCCATCGGACCCACGAATAAGATGGGTGTCTTATAATCGGCTAGTAACCAAAGCAATGCAGCCTGGTCTATGCTAACCACGTTGTTCTTGATTAGCTCAGTGATTAGCCTGGGCCTCCTCGGGAGAACCCTAATGCTAACCCAAGGCGTTGGCCTACCAACGGGGTCTGAGGTTACGGCAATCCTAATCCTAAACTCCGGGTCGACGAGGTCCGGCATTGGGTTGTGCGTGGTTATTGGTGTTTTCATTCTAATGGCGAAGCGCCTAAAGAGGTAGTTGATGGCATCGAAATCACCAACCGTGATCCTCCTAGTCACCTTCTTAAGGCCCCTCCTAACGATTAACTCATACGGCTCCCAACCAATGATTGCACGCATAAGCCCAAGCTCCTCGTGGTTCACATGAACAACAAAGCCATCATCTAATTTTCGAATGTATACGTCCGTTACCTCAGGCATTAGGAACAATGGGGTAAAAGCCCCATACCCATTCAACCAACGCTCAAACACCCTCCTAGCCAAATCAATGTTCTCACTACTCGCCTTAATGCCGATAAGGCCCAAAGCCTTCTTGACCGCGTTCTCAAGCTTCTCCCCAGAGCCTACCCTATCGGATATGTAGTCCAGGGGCAGTGCTATTAACCAGTCAGGAACGTCATCAATAATGTAGGCAGTGTATTCAGGCACTTGATACGTTGGGTCAATGACCTGGTGAACCTCTATGTTAGTCTTCAACCCGAAGTTCTCAACCGTGTAGAACTTAACTAATCCTTGGCTAATAACCTTCGGCCTAGATACGTGCATCAAGATTTGATGCACTGATTTTTAAGGGATTAGTGAAGACCATCATCACCAATGACGTACTTGACCTCGGTTCCAGGCGCCAAGCCTGGGACATCGAGTGCCCTCATGACTCCCTCCGGCTTAGCCTTGCTTGGCCTAAGCATTAGCCACCTGCTATTCACTGTGTGGGCTAAAACATTACCGCCAACCGGTAATTTTATTTCGACGTAGCCTGTTGGCATCGTCATTACCTGGTTCGTGTAGATAGCCAACACCCCGAACTTAATGGTCAGCCTACGTATCCAGTCGAGGACGTAGTGGAGCCTCTGCTGCCTCTCGGCTAGTTTCTCCCTACCCCTAAACTGAGCCCTATAGAGGGCTGTTACGCTGTCGATAATGACAACACCAACGCCACCACTAATCACTTGGTTAGCCAGCTTGAGCTTTATGAAGTCCTCTAGTTCTTCGACTGTTGCAGGGTTGTAGATTACCAAGTCCCTCTCCAGGAACTCACTACAATTAATACCGAACCTATTGCACATGTTCTCAATTAACTTGCCCGTGGTTAGGTATTGGTCGATTGTCTTCTCTGTATCGATGTACACAACACTGACCTGGTGCTGTGCAACCGATGCAACAGCTATTTGTAGAGACATGATTGTCTTGCCGGCACCGAACTCACCCGCGAACTCATACGAACTACCAAACCTCAAGCCACCAACCAATTTGTCGAACTCCTCGACTCCGGTTTTAACGAGCCTTTGCTTTACTACGGATTCAATCTTCTCCCTGGCACTCATTGGTTTTGGCTCATCATTTAGCAACTCCCTGGCTGCGGTGATTACCTTCCTCGCCGTGTCCAGCTCGGAGAGGTTGAGTAGTTCCATTAACTCCTCCGCGTTGAACAGCAACAGGTGCTTCGGGTTTGTTATACCAACGGCTTTAAGTCTCTCAATCATTTGGGAGCTTATGCCATAACTCCTCAGAGAATCCAGGTCATCGATTGATTGTGGTTTCTCCTCAACCTTTGCCTCCTTACTCCTCTTCGGCACTACAACCACCCCATTAGGGCTATTACTGGTGCTAGGAAGAGTGGTAGTAGGCTTATGCCCAAGCCTATTGAGTGCATTGCCTTACCGACAATTATTGACGTCGATGCTCCTAGGATAATGAGCATCGTGAATAAGAGGATTACGTTAGCCAAGCCGCTGATTATTGATGCCGCACTACTTATTCCCGAGGCACTGGAAACCGCACTCGATGCGAGTGCTGGTGCGTGGAGTGCTAGGAGCATTGCCACCAATGCGAGCATCATTGCGTAGCTCACCGCAATGAATGGGCCATAGACAAAACCACTCCTAACGACCTGCCTAATGAAGTTCGTGAATGAGTCAACGACCATGTTCACACGCTCAACAACATCCCTAGAACCCCTACTGTACGCATAATCCCAGAGCTGAACCAACTCCCTCTCGACAATCGTCCTAGGCACCGGCGGTCTTGGGTCACTAACGAGCAACAACTCACCGAAGGACTTGCTCACCCTACCATACATGCCCATGTAGTCCCTAGCGAACCTAACGAACTGTGGCATGTACAAAACCGCGAAGCCAATGCCGAAGGTTATTATCGAGATTGTTGCAGTCATTAAGCCGGGCAGCCTGAGCAGTAATAAGGAAACAGTTAAGCCAACGCCTAACCCAACCAAGCCGCTACTCATTGGCTTGATGTAGTCGTATTTGGCGAGTTCTATTTGGTAGTAGTGAATCAACGGTATGTAGAGTAGGTTGATTAACCCGACAATTGGCGGTGCTCCCAAAATGGTTAGGAAAGCCAAAACCGAGGTCATTATCGAGAGGACTATCACCGCAGTTAGCGATGCATTTATCCATTGGAGCTTGCTATTTAATACATTGTTTAGTTTGTTCAAGATGGCCATGAAGGCTATGTCAGGGTCTGTGCCGGAGGTTACGAACGAGTGGGCGTAGGAGAGCAACTCACGCCTATAACCACCCCTCCTCAACAACCACGGGCTAGCAACAACATTTAGGAGCATGGATAACTTGAACCAGGACCTAGAGAGCCTGGAGGCTTCGCTTACTGCCAAGTCCGTGCCATCCTCAGGAGCCCTAATCACGAATATTAAGTCAGCAACGTACTCCTTGATAGAAGTCATCGATTAATCAAGGCTCTGCTTAAAAGGCTAGTCCCTTGCCAGGAGCTCGACAATGTAGCGCTTCGTCCTCGTTAGCTTGAGGCTCAGCTCCCTAACATCACTGTCGCAGGCAAGCTTTGCCCTCACCTCGATGGGCTCATTCGCGTAAATAACGTAAGTGACCCTATGCCTAGGGTTCAGCCTGTCCGTTGCATCGATTACCCTGACTGACTTAACAACCTTGACCTTACCCTTCAACTCGCTGGGTATCTCCAGGTAGTAATCAACGCACTCAATGTTTATTACCGAGGCATAAACATCACTGTCGAGCTTCCTATAGTTTCGATAGAGGATTACTGCTGCAATGTGGGTGCAAATCTCGCTTTTTCTGCGGAGACCCCAACTGCTCTCGAAGCATGAGCAGTGATACCTACCGTCTCTAAGCCTAACAACGTAGGTAGGGTATTTATCACCAAGCTCTGGTAATCCCCTCACGACCCAAATATTCTCGCTAAACTCCTTAACGGTGTTCTTCATGAACCTAACCAAAGCCCTCCTAACCCAAGACCTGCTCTTGCTTGGGAAAACCTCCCTAAGCCTCTCAATGGCTAAATCAATGATTGAGGAATCCCCACCCATTGCCTCACTCAATGAAACATTGTTTGAATATAAGGGTTGGATGAAGTTTGGATGAGGATGGGGAAAGAGGAAAAACAATTTTGATTTTTGGTTTTGATTAACCGTGCTTGTTCACGATATTGGTGCCACGTATGTGCTGCCTGTTGTGAATACCTCAACCTCCGTGGGTGAGCCTGTTATGCTTGTGCACGATATTGTCAACGTATCGCCTGGGTGGAGCGTTACCGAGAATCCACTGGGGGTTGGCAGTGAGCTTATCGATTGAGGGCTGGGTCTACCGTTTAGGTATGCTACGCAGTCGGATGCACTTAGGCCGCTGGATGATGCGGTGTTGCTCGTTGAGCTAGTGGCTAATAGTTGTATCCCCGTCACCGTAGTCGCACTAACCCCCATCGCCTTTATGTTTATCACCAAGACACCGCCCATCTCCTCCGCGGTCACCGTCAGCGTATTTGATGCTCCTAATGATGGCATTGCTCCGTGGAAGACGTAGAAGATCAAGAACAACGCAAGCGCTATACCCACGACAGCCACTATCGCCCACAGAATATTGAACTCACCACTCCTCGCTAGGCTCTTTGTCATTGACATAGGTACCTTAGGCATTGCCTTGGTCGTTTTGATTAGGGACTTGGCAGTCATCGATAGAGGGGGTATGTGGTTTTTAAGGGGTTGTTTGGTGGGGGTTGTTACGGGGTTGTCTTTAGTGCGTGTTGTATTGCGGTGGTGAAGATGTTCACTACCTCGTTGAACATTGCCTGGAGGACCTCGAATGCATACCCAGCCGCGTTTTGCGTTATTTGCGGGTTATTACTGGCAAGCCCCGCAACAAGCAGGAAGAGGTATATCCCTAGGAA
>Ga0080005_106538_pt1 | contig 29270 bp, 30 predicted proteins | sample JossMetagenome_2_FD_69208 | JGI IMG/M metagenome (GOLD analysis project Ga0080005, IMG submission 69208) | Hot spring sediment microbial communities from Joseph's Coat, Yellowstone National Park, USA - JC3_ASED (SPADES assembly) (version 2) | ecosystem: Environmental > Aquatic > Thermal springs >...
TAAGCCTCTCCTCAATTCTATCAAACCTCATACTATGCTCTCTCAAAATATTTGAATGCTCAGCCAAGGTCTTTTCAATAGCTTCGAATCTTTTGAATGCCTCCTCCCACATCTTCTCATTCTCTCTCCAACGCTTCTCATTCTCTTCCCATCTCTTGTCGTTTTCCTCCCACCTCTTCTCCTGCTCCTTGGCAAATGTTAAGAAGTCTATTCTAAGCTTTTCAACAGATTCCCAAAGCCTCTTCAACTCACTCAATATTGTGTCAAGACCCAGCAAACCAGCTACAGCCAGCCTAAACTCCTCATCACTTTTCAAAAGCTCCAAAAACTCCTGCTTCAACTTCTCCCTTTCACTAGTGCTTGCAACCATTTCTATTTATCCCATGTATAGCTAATATTTTAAAAGGTTCAAAAACATTGCTGAAAAGCCTCTTGCCAATGCTGTAAACAAGGTTATGAGTAGGAGGAGTATGAATAGAGAAAAGTGGAGAGAAGGGCTTTTCTGGGAGAATAAGCACTTAACCTCATAGAAGTTGCAAACAGTATAAACATCTAGGTAGATAAGGTTTTTGCATGAGCCTAGGGCGAAGCTTTGTAGTACACATCACCGCCAGCTCCCCACTATGAGTAGCGAGGGCTCTGCACACTAGGGATCTCCCTCATCTATCAGAAGCCCTCACAGGCGCGGTATCACTGTTTCAGGCCCCACCAGCTCCGGGGAGGTGCAGGCTAACAGCCTGCTAAGCTTGCCCACACCCAATATCAATATTTTTGCCTGTGGGCAAAAGTCTATAAGCATTCTTACTCATTACTATTCTTGGTGAAGAGCCTTAGGGAGCTGTTGTACTTCTTCACGCTAAAATGTTTACATCTTTCCCAAGGAGGAGGTAGAATACTTCAGTCAACTATTTGATAAATGTGTCTCCCTCGGTGTTTAGAGAAGATACCTATCTGACCTCCCCCCACCCTAAAGGGCGAGGCTCCCAGTTGCAAACTCGTTTCATATCCATATTCTGTACCAAGCTTCCCTACAGTATCTATTGCTTTCTATCTATTTGAGCTATGCACTTCCGTTTGTCCCTAGATGGTCATTCCCTTTATTTCAGGGTTTTTCAGGGTCTCATCTAGGGACTTTCTCCTCACCCACCCCTTCACTGGTAGCACTGCTACCTCTAGAACGGGGTCACAGGGCATCGGAGGTAACGGCACGCACCCCTCGGGAGTTGGATGGTTTATCGGGGCAGGGGCTCCTCATCAACCCAGTAGTAAAGAACATGGTCAGAGCTTATAAATCTAACTCCTAAACATCGCTATGAAACAGCCTCTCAAGTTCACTACTCATACCTAGACCCTAACCGATAATAAACAACCCCAAAAGACCCTAATAAATATTACTTCCCCTTTACGTACTGTAAAGGTAAATGCATGTGCTTACAATGTTGTTGTGTAGTGTTGTTGGAGAGGTGCTAGTGGTAAAAGATTTATTATACTCTTATTAGCTAGCTGTATCTGTGGTGTGGTTCAGTTGTCTTTGGCTGAGAAGCTTGTTGAGGAGCTTGAGGCTGATGAGAAGGTTAGGAAGAGGTTAGCTAAGCTTCTTTTACCCGAGGTTGTTTCAGAGCCTGATGCAAGGCTTGCAATTATAAATGCTGTTCTTAGGGATGTTGCAACCAAGGAAGATATTGCAAAGGTTATGGAGGAGATTGAGAAGGTCAAAACAGCAACAAAGGAGGATGTTGCTAGGGTTATGGAGGAGATAGAGAAGGTTAGGGTAGAGACTAGGGAAGAGATTGAGAAAGCTAGAGTAGCTACTAAAGAAGATATTGGTAGACTTGAGGAGAGGATTGAGATTCTCAGGAAGGAGATATATACGCAGATAACTGAGTTTAGGGAGAGGGTGTCTAAGCTTGAGGGGGCATTCACACAGCTAGTTGATAGAATTGGTGATTTGGATAAGAGGATAGATTCTTTAGACAAACGCATAGATGCATTGGATAGGAGGATTGATGCGTTGGATAAGAGGATAGATTCTTTGGATAAGAGGATTGACTATGTGACAAAGGTTTCGTGGGCACTAACACTATCTGTATTAGCAACACTAGTAGCACAAATAATAGTGAGGGTACTTCTACGATAACGCATGATTCATGATCAACTGTTTTCAGTGTAAGCCGGGTTGAAGTACTCAATGAGTCTACAGCTTTTGATTAGATTCGATATGTAATACATAGAAACAGGTTTTTGCGTTGCCCAGAGCTGTTCACTTGTTGCTGTGACTAAATTGTCTTGAGTATGGAGGCTTGGTCTATACCTAAATCACAGTGTTACTGAGTATTGCTAGAGAGTGACACAGTGTTTAAGTTGTTGACAATAAATAGTTTTATATTCGTTATCTTCTAACAGCCTTCCCTGATGGTACTTGTCCAAGATACCTAGAACATCAACGATACTCCATATAGAGAAAGATATCTTGACATCGCCATTCCAAGTATTTGAGTATAGAGCTTCAACGATCTCTGATCCATGCTCAAGAACATACCGCTTAACTATCACATCTAGTATCTAGATAAACTATTCTCGTACTCAATACCTCGATCCCTCAACCCTCTAACAACTTTATCAGCATTAACATCTGAGTAGTAAATCCTTAATCTTTAGAGAAGAGTAAACTCTCTCAACATCCTTAGCAACCCTAGGGCATGTAATACCCTGTGTAACCTCATCAGCACCCTCAACAACCTCCACCTAGCCCTAAGAGCTCTATGGTATGCTCCCTCAGGGTTTCCCCGAGGTAATCACCTGTAAATAGCTGTAAACAGCTGTGAATACATTGTTTTGAATAGCGCACTCTATGTTTCTGTAACTACCTCTATCCCCAGGTTACTGGCTATATCTTTTGACTTCATAATAATCTCATTATCGAATGTAGCGAACTCCTTGCACCCAGCAATACTTGCTACTACTACATGAAGAAGATCAAACGTTCTCAGCTTTAGCTTCTGTGCATATGTAAATGCATTCTTCAAAACATTATTGAAGTCCACATCAGCTATCCTCGCATTAACAGCCTCAATAGAGTAGAGGGCTAGTGCAAGAGGATTCTCTAATCCAGCTCTTGAGTAAACAGATGTAAGCTCAACTAGTGTTAACATTGATGCTACCCTATCCCTGGAAAGTTTATTCACAAGCTTCAAAGCCTTACCATGGTTAGGATCAGCCTCATCAACAAAAGAGATGATTACATTTATATCTATGTATACACTCATCTAGACCTATCCTCCTCAAGAAGCTTCACAGCAACAAAAGTTCTTCAGCAAATTAGCGATTCTACTATGGATATAAGCAAAGGCTATCAAAAGCCTAGATGTTTATGGAACTACTAAAGCTACTTCGTATTTCATGAAAGGTGTTGGGAAGCCTAGGGAAAGCAAACACACAGACATGGTGCATACAATCAAAAAGCAGATCGCTAAGCACCTCCATTTGAAGTAGTGCTATAGATACTATTAATTGCTCTTTGCTAAACTGTAAGGAGAAGTAATCACTGATTGTGTGACAAAGCTCTTTTGGCAATGCTAAAAGCTAAACTTTGTTAAGTTCTCAGTTGTAAGAGTGTGTATATTTGCTTAAAATCCTAATAAAGTAGTGTAGTACACGAGTTGGTGCTCTTTAAGATGAGGACGAGGATTAGGTATAGAGATGTTGTTGTACCTGCAATAACAGATGATGAGCTTCCAAACGTATTGACTAAGCTAGGGCTTTACAATGATGTTGTGAATGGCAAGGCAAAGTGCCATATCTGCGGAAGAACCTTGACACTCAACAGTATAGGAGCAATAATAATGGTTAACGACAAACCTGCACTAATATGTGACAAACCATCATGCATAGCGAAAGCAACACAGCTAATTAATGTGCATAGGCAAAAACAGAAGCTCGCTAACGAATGACGCAAACTAGATGTGCCGTACCCTACAAAATCTCCGAAAGAGCTTGTCACCTAGTGCATCTATGAGGTAGTTTGGGTGAAGAGTACTGCCGCAAGATCTAATACAAACATTTTTAGATTTGTGGAGGAATGTGTAGGGTGTTTTAGGTCCTGCAGTATTTATTATTACAATTCTTTACTTTCTTTATCCAGAGAAGTTTGAGAGGTTTGCAATTCATTTAATTTGGTTGGTATCACGCTTCAGTGCATTGTATGAGAAAATAGCTCTTAGCCGTGAGGTATCATATATTGTTTCAGCATCTTTTGCTAAGAGTCTCAACCTTAAGGAGGTGCCTAAAATAGTTATTGAGTGGGGTGAGGAGGATAGGGTACTATCTGATCTTAGAAGGAACCAGATTATTATTGTGCTGAAGAGGGGCAAGAGGTATAGGTACGAAAATGTAGCTAGAGCTATTGTAAAGGCGTTACCTGAGCTATTCGCACACGAGCTTAGGGTTATGTATGATACAGCACTTATTGATGTTCTTTCTGCTCATATGGCTCGAAGTGCTCTAATGAATTATCCAGACATAGTCAGAGCTATTAATGAGTACCTTGACGAGGTTCTGAAGGAGCGTGGCGATCTGAGAGATATCCTATCGATGATTATCTCAATAGATGATCAATCACTTTTCACAAGGGTCTTAATTCCAGAAATGACTGAAGTTGCACAGTTACGGTACCCACATAGAGATCCACAGCTAGATACAGAAATCAAGGAATTGATAAAGCTCCTTCACGATATTGTTAAGGGCGTGGACAGAACTCCAATGCTTTGTGGAAACTACTTTAGGGTACTCATTGTACGTGTGGCACGACCAGAGAAGGTTAGGGAGATGCTAGAGCCGCACATAAAATTCGCTGAGCATAGCCTTAGAGACTGCCCTATACTAAGAACAATATACATCTTAGCAGCAGGCAAAAACATTGTAGCAGCTAAAGCACTTAAGATACTATTGGAAAACGAGCTCCGAGATAAAGGGTTAAGCCCTAAAATAGAGGAACAGGAATACATAGGGAGATACAGAGGAAAACCAACAATGAAACTCTACACATGCAGAATAACCTTACCTCAACAATAACAAAAATGATTATGTTACTCTGCATTTTTTAATATCATTTAGACTTAGACATCGATCTAGAACATTTTCAATGTTCTACAAAATCTGATGCGCATGAGCCATAACACGCTGTTATTATTGCAAAGGTCAGCACATTCTTTAATAGATTGTTCTCTCAATTGTTTTTGAATAACCTAAATTATTGTATTATCTTTACATAGCCTTTAGTTTTATCCTCAAGGCTTATTTTATCCCACACCACATATGGTTCTGCAATGGATTTGAACCAGTAAAAGTGGTGCAATGAATGAGAAGAAGATCAAAGCGAGTTATATGGATCATGTTAATAATGAAGCCAAATTGAAGTATTTAGCGTTGACGATGCTAATGCTTATTATGTTAGGGGCAGCATTCATTGTTATAGGTAGACATACGATAAATGTATGTGGTGAGAGTAACTACTTTGCAAAGTATTTAGGGCAACTATTTGAGGCTATGGAATCACTGCTCCTTTGCACACCTCTAATTAATAGTTATAGTTATCACAGGTGTATTTCTATATCTCACATCGCATATCGCATACGTATTATCCGGAGGCTGTAACATATTGCATTACTTAATTTTGATTTGATAAGACCCTCTGGAAGCACTAGTATGTTTAAACAGAGAAATTTCACTATCAAAATGAAGCTACTGCAACATCATACTTTATAAAACTAGAGATATATGGTGTGATAATTGTTGGCTTCTACCTAGCCACACTAGCATACATTGTTAACGGTAAATAGATTTGCATACCCTTATATAGCAGTCTTTAGGTTTTCTGGGGTTAGGGGGGTGCGAAGGATTTAATTAGTATTAAGGTTTATTAGCTACTCCATGACTAAGTACAGTGCTTGGCGATTCTATGCCTAGGGTTTGCGTTGATAAGGTTGTAGAGGATCTGTACATACTTCGTGTAGATGATGATGAGACTAGGTATTTCGAGGCTTTGTGGAGTATTCCAGAGGGAATAACATACAACTCATACGTTCTTCTAACTAGTGAAGGTGCAGTTGTTTTCGATGCGTGGAAGCATACTTATGCGGATCTCTATGTAGAGGCTCTTAGGAGGGTTGCTGATCTAAGGGATGTGAGGTACATAGTTACTCACCATACAGAACCAGATCACAGTGGCTCTTTACCAAAGTTGCTGGAGGTAACAGGTAATGTACCAACGGTTTTGGGTCATCCAATAGCTAAGCAACTCATATCAGCTTTCTACGGCGTTGAGCCGAGGTTTAGAGCTGTTAAGGATCTTGAGGAGATTGTTGTTGGGGGTAAGAAGCTGAGGTTCATATATATTCCATGGCTTCACTGGCCAGACACAATAGCTACTTACATAGCTGACTATGGAGTTCTGCTCACATGTGATGCTTTTGGAGGGTTTGGCTTGCCGAAGACTCTCTACGACGATGATGAGGCTGTTGTTGAGTGGTACAAGCCTTTTGTGAGGAAGTATGTTGTGGATGTAGTTGGTCACTACAGGGAGTACATAGTTAAGAATATTGAGAAGATTAGGAGCCTAAACATAGATGTGAAGATAGTTGCTCCTGCACATGGACTTGTATGGAGAAGGAATCCTAAGGAGGTAATAGACCTCTACTATGATATAGGCTCTGCAAAGCCTTCTGAGGGCAAGGTGCTAGTGGTTTACAGCTCTATGTATGGGATTCAGGAGAAGTCGATGAGCATAGTTGTTGAGGGGCTCAGGGCAAGGGGGTTCAAGACTGTTATCCACAGGTTTACTGATAGGGAGCACGCATCCTTGGGAGATGTACTAGCTGATGCTATAGATGCTGAGGCTATAGTCATAGGCATCTCAACATATGATGCAGCTCCCTTCGCACTAGTAGAGCTCATGATAAAGCTTCTTGTAGAGAAAGTGAATGCCGAGAAACCTGTGCTAATCATCAACACGTTTGGCTGGAGCAAGCTAAGCGAGGATACTACAAAGAACCTCTTCAGCTCATCAAGGTTCAGAGGAGTTGATATCGTTAGTGTTAGGGGTGCTCCACAGAGGAGTGATGTTGAGAGGATTAAGCAGGGAGTGGAAAAGCTTGTGAATAGCATCAGGAAGTAGATTAACAGTACGCATCATGCTCCTTCCTTTTTCACATCCTTAAAGAGCTTTTAGATATTTAAACCTCTACACAATGAAATTGCTTTAGGGCAACTTACTCGCTATAGCTTGTTGGTGGGAGTATAATGTGATTGGAGTTATACTAGCAGCAGGTTTTGCAACAAGACTGAGGTCCGTTGCTCGCAGAGCTCCAAAGTCTTTGATTGAGCTTGAGCCTGGAGTTACAGTTCTTGATCACATAGTTAACGCTTTTCATGAGGTTGAGATTAACAAGATCTTATGCTGTTACCAGACCTGATGTTAAGCACTTCTTCAAGGGTCCTAGAGGAGTTAATGTTGTTGCTGTAGATGTTGTTGAAGGTGATGGGAATCTATGGACTCTTTACCAAGCTATAAGGTATCTAAGGGAAATAGGGGTAGAGGACGATATAGTCCTATCCATGTCGACCACGTATACGAGGTTGCGATACTCAAGAATCTTGTTAAAGCATCTAAAGGTTCTCAGAAGCTTTACCTATGCTTAGATAGGTTGATTAGGGGTAGAGATGCTGTTGAAGGGCTTAAGATAGTTGTTTCAGGAGAAACCATTGTTTTATCAGGTAAGGACATACCCCCGTACAGCGGTATAGATACAGGGCTTTTCTACATACCGAAAACCCTGTTTAGCTATATAGAGAAGGTTGTTGCTGAGAAAGGTAGGAAAGCAACATTGTCAGACCTTATCAATGTTCTTGCTAAGGAGAATCTTGTTGGGCATGTTGATGTATCTGGGCATCTGTGGCAAGATATTGATACTCTTGAGGATGTTGAGAGGGCTAGGAAGCTTTACTGGAGGATACTAGCGAGAAACCTTGTTAAGGAGAGTGACGGCATTGTTTCTAGGTATATAACAGGAGGATCTCTATAGCTATAAGCATAGCGCTCTACAAGGCGAAGATATTTATACACCCAAACATTGTGACACTAATAGTCTTTGCTGTAGGTGCCTAGCAATACTCTCATCAATTCTTAATGGAGTTGATGGAGAGATAGCAAGGCTGTTCAAGGCACAGACAAGATTTGGCGCACACCTAGATACTGTACTTGACAGAGTTGTGGACACACTCATAATGGCTGCAATGTTTTACCAGGTGCTCCTAAGGATCTTGACACCACCTGTAGATACTTTACAGCTGATTATCCATACATTGTTATTCAGCTTAGCTGTTCTAGGCTCTACATACTTTAGCTACATAAGCAACGTTATTGAGAATAAGGAGCTTGTTGCTAGGCTTAGAAACTCCTTCCCATGGACAACAAGAGATGTTAGGCTAACTGTACTAGCTATAGCAACTGCCTTAGGGTTCTACGAAGCAGGCTTCATGTATATAGCCTTCGCTAGCTGGATCTTCATAGTTAGGGCTATGATCAGCTTGTGGAGGGAAGGAGGTAAAGCTTGGAAAGCAATTCTCCTTGCCAAGACCCAAGTAGTTAGAGCCCAGGCCACTGGTAAAGCCATCGATTAGTGTAGTAGCTGAAGAGCTTTATCCTATACATAGCTCTCCTAATAGTCCTCGTCTACCTAGCTTCTATGACAATAGATAAGGTGTGGATGTACCAAACCTCTTTTCTCCATCTCTGCTAACTGATATGCTAAGCAACCTGGCTCAACATCAAGACGAGCAATAGCTTTCATCGCTCTATTCCTGACATACTCCATAAGCTCATCTAATGTGTAAACCCTCACAGCCATGCCTTTGGCACCAAAGCCCTTAATCATAGTCTTAAATTCGAAAATGTCGTGGAAAATAATTCTCATCTGCATATGGTGCTGGAACGACTACGTAGTATTGTGTTATATAGAGAAAGTAGGTGTAGTAGTAGTATGGCAATACGATTCCAAGTTGTCGAAGCTCATTATAACTCATGTTTAGTTCAAGATCTTTAGCTATGCAGGTATCAAGAGATTCTGTTAAGCACTTTACCACAAAGCTTCCTTTCCTAGTCTTCTCATCGGCCCTCATCTTTCGATGGAATAGCTTTGTGAATACCACCTTGAGGATATACTTATTGGCACCGTCTTTGATGAAGAAGTAAAGGGCCTCTACAAATTCATAGTAATAATGACTCTCAAGTTCTTCAATAGCGGTATCAATGTCGAGATCCGTTGATGAAAGGGCTTTGATAAGAGCCTTTAAAGCGTCTGTAACCTCCTTCAATCTATTCGGCTCTATTCCTAGCAACTTAATTATTTGCGAACCAGTACCCTCTATATCGCATTCGTGACAGAAGCGTTTAACAAGCATGGTTAAGTACACAACAGCCTTAGCCCTGTAACCTCTTAGATAGGGATTGAGAATTGAAACCATGGAATTCATAGACATGCGGATCACTGGGTATTACTATATTGAGGCACGAACATATTCTTTAATATAATATTATAATTTTAATTTAAGTTCTTTGTTAGTTTTAAAATAAGGTAGAGTTAAAAAGTAATTAGATAGGTTAAAGCAGGCTTGATGCGGTTAGATTATGCCGGGATGTGAAGTTCATCAAAAAATTACTGAGGAAACTCTGGAGGTGCTATGCAATGAGTTTGAGGATTTTATTGATTTATGTCGCTTAATTGATGGCGACAACAGAGATGTTCTCATCAATAGTGTTTGCGATCCAGATATTCGTAACCTTGCTGATTATGTTACAGAAATAGCTGAGTACTGTGTTTGTGATGGTGAGGAAGTTGATATTGATAAATGTAACGAGTTGATGTCTAGGAGAAGAGAGCGTGAGCAAAGGCTTTCATATGCTTCTAGTCCTGATGAGAGAAGGTCTATAGAGGAGGAGCTTAGGAAGATACCTAGATGCAAACTACAAAAAACTGAACCTAGGCAAAAACCGGTAAAGCATCATGGAGGTGTAAACACTACATTATGGCGGTACTATGTGTATACAGCTGCGAAGAATTGCTTAGAGGCTGATAAGGGTATTAGTGGTAAGGCTAGGGAATGCATGAAGAGATTAGCAAGAGCTTTACACTATGCTCAGGACGGCCCTATAACTAGGAGTATAAGAATTGAAGGAGCATATGATGTCCACACTATTAAAGTTGATGAGTTTCACGACATCTTTGAAAAGGGAATAACAGAGATTATTAGACATGAGATCAACAATTTTGACATATTTACACCTATTAGGGAAGGTGTTAACATGGCCCTAAATGAGAAAGCCTTCACTGTACCTGATAAGAAGAAGTTGAGCTCAACTGAAGAAACTAGCATTGTTAATGCGATGAAGGCCATGTTTAGGAATGCTGCATACACCTTCACAAAGTTTATACAGATTATTAGATTTGTTAAGAGGGAAAGCAAGAAGATACAGCGGCTATACATGCTATATAGAGCTCTCCAAATGACTGGCTATGCAGCAATAGCCTCATTAATACTCTTAGTATTTGTCTTACCTCATACATTAGTACATGTATTGTTAACAGTGATTGGAGCATCATTGATTGCCTCATCCAATCTACTTTACATCAAGATAAGGCCGATGCTATGCTTATACATGAATATTGATTGCGAAGGCTATAAGAAATCTATTCTCACCGAAAGAACAGAGGGGGGTAAGAGAATAATTGTAAGAAAGTATCAGGTTCTTTAACTTAAGCATAGCCATAGCTCTTCAATACACGTGCAAAATATTGTTTTGACTGTGAAATTCTCAGTCCTTGGCGGAGAACAGTGTGCTATAATTTAAGTAATTGAAAGTTTATTAATCTGTTTGTTATAAGCGAAATATTGGAATATGTATGGACTTGAGGAAACGGCTTAAGGTATTAATGTTGTTGCTAATAACCTTAGTACTTCTACTCTGCGTGCTTATAATCCTCATTGTAGCGGCTTATCCAGGCTTAACAAATTATCTCTCCGCTATGGTAATACTTATAGCTCTTACATCCTTATCTAAGACTATATCAGGATATAGCAGGGTTCTTAGAGTTGTTATTACAGCAGGTCTTGCTGTATCGTGTGCTTATCTAGTTATTATGGTGTGGCCAGAGCTAGTATTTCTCTTCTTTTCATGGATAAGAGTATCCAGCCTCATTGCTTTGATGCTCCTAGCCGTACCTATACCAGTTGTTTTAGCTGTTCTTAGGAATAGATTTAAGGAGGTTCAGGTTCTGGCAGGCTTAACTTTAATCATAATTTCAGTTGTATACCTCCTCATGCTAGTATTGTCTGCACAGCTCCTCTACCCAATGCATATCACAGATCTTAAGACTCGTTACGGATCTTACTGCTCATTAGAGAATGTGTGGCTTATTGCTAAGGAGTTTAGCAAAACATATTTCAACGTGTATGGCATAAATGAGCGTGTCGGCTTCAAGCTATTTCCAAAGATTGGAGAGTTTGATCTCATACCTATGGAGCTACGAGAAGTACTCAGTGCTGTTGCGAGGATAGGGACATGTGGCGAGTTTGCAATGGGCTTAGCAAGGCTATTGAGAGATTCATTTGGTTGCGAAACCAGAATAGTAGCATTCAAGACATTAGATCACGAGTTTCCTGAGGTCAAGGTCAATGGAACTTGGTATGTGTTTGACCTTATATACACAACTCCTGATAAGCCTGTTGAAGCCGGTAAATACGCTGAATACCTACAAAACAAATGTATGGTTGAGCCCAGATTCTGCAAGGTTTTTCATGCAGGGTTTAAAGGTTTAGTGGATACAGTTACAGGAGAGGATCTAAGAAGAGAGCACGGCTTCAGCACCTCTTCTTACGCAACTAAACTATGTTACTTTCAGTTACGTGTAAATAGTTAAATATTATAGACCATTATTCATATGTATAGGTCTTGGCTGTGTTTTTGAGATGAGAGCATGGATATAATAGACGCTAATGCTATTGTGAAGACCCTTTTCAATACAGATAGTACTACACTTGTAGAGGTTCTGACTGTTTTCATGCTACATTTCGTTTTCTACAGTCTCATTACACTAATTATCATACTCCTTCTGCATCTCATAGCAAAAGTTCTTAATAAATCGATGCAGTTGAGGAAAGGCTTTCACGGGTTTATACGAAGGTTTTGGGATTCAGTACTTATTCAATCGTTGCTCATCTCATTATTCCTCATAAGCATAACCTATAATGCTCTCTTCGAGTTTCTGGTCTTCATGGTTATGTGGCTTCAACTTGAAATAGCATATGTATCGTGGCGTATTGAAGCGGGACCTCACTTTGTATTCGATGTATCGAGATGCGAAGATATAGAGCCTAGTACTGAGGTATGTGTTGAAACAGGCAATATCTATATTCATGTGAGGAATGTTGGAAGAATTCCTGTACATAGCATGAGATTGACAAGAGTATTAGACAACAAAATGATGTCCATAAAACCAGAAGTGTGGGAAAAGCACATAGAGCATCCTATCATAAGTCTTGCTCCTGGCGAAGTAAAATATGTTATTAGTATGGATCAAGATATCTTACCTAACTACCTAAATAAGGTGTTTGAAATATGCTACTCTACTCCACTACAACCCCATCCTCTAGAGGAATGCATTTATATAACACTCGCAAATATAGGTACTAAAATTGCTGTTTATCAGCTAGACCCATCAATTATCTTTAACACGCCACTAATAAAGTTGTATAGGATGTGGCGAGATGTCGCAGCACTTCCACATATTGCATTAATGCTCAGACGTGCTTCAAAAATTAAGGGGTATCAATGATTTTGGAAGTATAAGTACACTGTTACCTACGATGTTGATGTGTTTACCTCTTTAGGAACTCTTTTAAGATGTCTTTGTATGGATTTATGCCTGTGTATAGTCCATGTACTTCCTCCCATCTAACTACTATCACCCTTCCCCTAATTTCTTCGAATGCTCCTTTAAGTCTTGGCTCTACAAGTTTCCACGCTCTTTCAGCTTTTGCTTCATCACTTACTATGAGCCATAGTTGCTGGCAGTTCCATGTATCGTAGGCGTGTTTAAGCCTTGCTAATGCTCTATCAACATCGTGACTAACCTCAACTTCAAAAACTTTTATAGGTGGTTTTTCATGAGATCTCATCCATGTAACATCAACTCTGTAAAGCATGTCATCGGTTCGCTTCTCCTTCTCCACGTAGAATCCTAACCACTCACCTAATTCAAGCAACTCCTTCATAAGATCATCGTGAGAAGGTCTTGCCTCAATTGCTGGTTTAGGTGTAGGTGGTGTGGGTTTATACCCGGCTTTGTTTCTAATAGCATTGATGATTTGAGGCGCTACGTCTGGTTTTAATGGTATGAACCCTGATATTCTTTGCTCACTTAATGGCTTGTTCCTAACCTTTTATATCTGTGAAGTCGCCTAACTTCACCGGCCTCTCGTACTTGACAATGTTATCAAACTCTATGATATACGAATTCTCACCAGGTTTTGGGAATTGAGCGGTTGGTAATTCAACAGCTCTTGCTGCATAAGCTGAGAACTCTTCTCCCTCAACAAGTTTCACGCTCCTAACAGTGAACTCACCGACAAAGAGCCAATCCTTTCGAGAGGAACCCTCCTTAACAAGAACTAGACACACACTTCCAGGCGATAAAACCTGAACATTTGGCCGACGATTAGGCGGAAAGTTAAATACCGTACACTTTCTCTTCAAACACTTCTCAAACCACTCCATAACAGTCAAAACAATACAGCCATAAACACTTGCAGACAAAGCACACCAACACCCAGACAACAATTCTATGCTTACAGCAGAAAATATCTTTTACCACCATTGTATAAGAAGGTTTATTCTATTCTTCGCAATGTTTGGATTCTCAGAGGGTTCAAGTAAGAGCTTAGCATTGATGCTGTTAGCAAAGTTATTACTAGGCTTTATGTCATGTGTCAGGGAGGCATATTAGTTGCATTAATATATTGATGTTTTGGTGAGCTGTGTATGGCTGCTGAAGTGCTTTTGCTGGTTGTGCTCTTTGTGGTTGTAATCATAGCTGTTTACCTCTATGCCAGGTCTAAGGCTTTTGCTGAGGCTAGGAGGCTTTTTGAGGAGTGGAGGCAGAGGGAACTTAGTAGCATTAGGCATGAGGTGGAGAGCGAGGTTAGGAAGGAGTATGAGGCAAAGCTGCAGCAGTGGTTGCAGGAGAATGAGAAGAGGATTAGTGAAGACGCTATACAGAAAAGCTTAGCGACAATACTCGGAAGGGTTGGAGAGGAACTGGCACCACTAATAATGTTCGCTAGCTATGGCATAGAGCCCAAGGACCTTAGACACATAGGCTCTCCCATAGACTACATAGCGTTTAAAGGGTACTCAAAGGGTGAGGTAGAGGAGATAATATTCTTCGAAGTGAAGACAGGCAAGACATCGAGACTAACAGATGTTGAAAGAAGTGTAAGAGACGCTATTGCAAGCGGTAAGGTAAGGTACGTAGTCATCAACATTAAAGAAGAGCTAGAGAAGTTGCAGGCAACTCTAATAAAGCAACACCCTGAGGAAACTGCTGAGCAAACTCCTGATAAAACTAGCTCTTCGCCATGAGCTGCACTTAATATATTAAAAATTAAGAACTAAATTATTTCATTAATTAATACTGTGATCGTCAAAAAGATCTTAGTCCTAACCACTGCCTAAGGGACATATGAGACTAACTCTTTCATATCTCGATTCAGGCAACTTCTTGCTCTACTGCTCCCGCCCTATATAGCAAGGTTTTTATTTTAGCTATATTCCTACTCAAGTAGTACACAACAGCAGCGAGAAACAGGCTTCTAATAAACATAGACAAGCTTCCTAGCACTACTAAAGACTGTGCTTGTTAAAGCCTAAATAAACCCATTTCAACATCCCCATTCGGAAGTTCTTGAAACCTGCAAATACTATATGTAGTAATCTTGTATTTGAATGTTTTGCAATTCTAGATATATTAATGTTTGTATATAGTGTAAGCCTTTTTATCTGGCGTAGTTAGAGTGTTGATTTAGGTGCTAGTTTATGTCTGTACGGGAACTCGATGTTCTGAAATCTGTGGTTGAATTGTTGGAGGCTATGGCTAGGTATATTGATGGTGTGGCTGATCTTGAGATAAGGTATGGTAAGAGTTTTGAGGAGATTTCTAAAGAAGTCCTTTCTCCATCAACACTGCTTGAGTTTTCTAAAAAGCTCTCACCAGAGCTCTTCGCTAAGCTTATGAGCATTCTGCTTAGGTTGGCTACATCAGGAGAGAGAATGCGTGATGTATGGAGAATGCCTGCAGAAGAGAAGAAGAAGGTAGCTAGCGAAGTCAAGAGCATTGCTGAGGACTTGAAGAGTCTCTTACGCGATATAGAGGTATACGCCAGGTAAAGAAGCTGGCTAAGTATGACAGCTAAGATGTTTAAACACTGTGAGAATTCATGAGCATGCAAGTACCGGATCTAGCTAGTTTAAATGAAGTGATGTTTAAGGGGATAGAAGAACTACTTAGTGGTATTGACGAGCTGCGCCTGAGCAAAACCTTTTTGAAAATGCAGAATAGTTTTTACAGCGCGGCTATTGACATAGTGAAAGCTATTGCTAGAGAGAGTAAGCTTAGCAACTGTATAAAAGCTATGCTTGAAAGTATTACCGGTTTGCCTATTGCTAGTGTTAGAGTTAATAAGGTTTCTAACAAGTACTTTGTCGTGGCCACAGTAAATGCCAGTGCCAGCACAGTGCTTGAGAAGTGGCTTGAAATTGCAGACATGCTGAGGGGAACCAGCATACTGTTTGAGTGGGCGGGGGAAACCGATGTATCACCAGTAGAACTGGGCACGCTTCTCGGAAAAATCTTTGCTAAGCAAGGCGTTTTCTTGATTAGCGAAGAAAGCTTCAATGTTGTGAAGCTTCTTAATGAGGAGTGGGAGTAAAGAGATGTACTACCTAGACACAAGCACCATAATATCATATCTATGTATTAGCGAGTATAAGCATGACATTGTAAGCAAGTTTTTGCATGAACTAAAGTCTAGAAATAAAGATATCTACACCTCAACATATGCACTCACTGAAGTAGTCAACACTCTATGTAGAATTGCTTACGAATACGAAAAGTCCGGTAAAAGCTTCATAGAGCCTTTGAATAGCTTTGTAAAGCGAGTTAAAGACCTTGAAGATCGCTGCAAAGCTATCCTAGGGTTCGTCATAGGGTTCTTAACCACGGGACTGGGAGTCAAGATTATTGATAACCCTGAGAACTACCAGTTTACAGAGCTTGCACAAGGTGACAATCTGAAAGTCCCCAAGATATTTAAGGTGGCTATTGAGCTGTCACCAAAGGTAAAGTTGAGAATCAAAGACTTGCTACACGTCGTTTACGCATACATGCTATCACAAAGCTATGGAATTAGGTATATCATTACATTAGATGAAGAGAACTTTGCTAAAGTAGCTCAAGATATGAAAAGCTTGCTCAACATTGACGTAGTAGTGCCTCACTAGCACCCCTAATACATGACCCCAGCAAATGATGAAGTCCATACACTATATAGAGGGGTTAATGAGTCTAGGTCTAGCTATTTCCCTAAATACAAGGGCGCTTGGCCATAGATAGCGTTTCTTAGTCTCAAAGTCTACCTTGGCTACGCCAAACTTCATACTGTAGCCCATGGCCCACTCATAGTTGTCTATTAGTGCCCAGTGAAGATAGCCCCTCACATCAGCTCCTTTCTCTATAGCTTTTAGCGTTGCCTCTAAGTGGCGTATAATAAACCTTGGCCTTAGCGAATCCGCTGAGTTTGCTACACCGTTTTCTGTGACTACTATTGGTAGGTGGTACCTCTCGTACACAGTTGTCAAAGTCCTCTCAAGCCCTTCTGAATAGAACTCTCACCCAAAGTCGTTACATGGCCTCCCAGCTTTACTTACTCCACATGCTGTACACAGATTTCCATAACCAGGCACCACTCTCCACCCCTCAGCTGAGCTACCTCCAGAGGACACAGCCATTCTTGTGTAGTAATTTACTCCAATCCAGTCAAGTCTTCTCTTCAGAACTTCTGACGAGACTAGTAGTGATGAGCCTGTTGTTATAGCATCAGTAAATATGTAGTTGTACATGTAGGAGGCCTGTTGCGTAGCCTGTTTCTCGCTTTCACTCTCTCCATTGTATGGCTCAAACCACATGTAGTTAATTATAACTTCAACAGGTTTACCACTAGTGGCTTTGAGCACATCGTAAGCCCTTGCATGAGCTACTATCTGATTTCTCAATGCAAGTAAAGCGTAGTCTAGACTCGACACCCCTGGTGGAAAACCTGATTTAACCATTAAGTAGCCAGCAACAGCAACAACATTAGGCTCATTCATTGTGCTCCACATACCGACAAGGTCTCCAAATACGGTTCCAACTACATGCACACACTTAGCGAACTCCACTATCGTATCCTCGCTTAGCCAACCCGAAGGCGCGTTGAACACCCCTCTAGTCCGCACAGCTACCGGGTTGTGCACCCATGATGGAAGAGTAAAGTGATTCAGATTCAGCACGAGTTTCTTGCTGCGGTCAACCCAGTCCCTGAATATCCGCCTGTGGTGCTCAATAGCACTCTTATTAGCCATTTCCAGCAAGGCTTTGAGAGACTATTCACTGATATCGATATGCGCTATAACCCCATTCTCATCTCTCTCAACACTAACCCTTACATCATGCGTAGGCTTAGAAAAATCCTGCTCCACTCAATCCCAAGCCTCAGTGTATTAGCCCCAAGAGACTCAGTTATATCGTGATCCAATTTGTATAAAGCAAAGTAGGCAGGCCCATTCTCAGGCAAGTCACCACTAACTATACCACTCGCTATGTTATCTGGAGAATGAACCCATATCCACCAATCCGTGTTCGGGTCTTCATGACCAGGGTAGCCCATTTCAAATTAAAAACCGCTTTCACTAAACCCGAATAGGAAATCCTTGGGAAACTTCAAAACCTGACCCCAGCCACAAGAACCATCGCTTCAGTTTAAAAACACTAATAATCCTCAGCTGATAAAGCTCCAAGGCCCTAAAGCTGTTAAAGCTCACGAGAGTAACTCTATGTGCCTATCCCCCACTAAGCGAGAGGACTGTTGAGCAACGTAATCCTAATACTAGACAAAGACATTTCTATACAACCTTGGCAGCCTTTACAAAGTACTGAAATTGGCTAGCTTCTCTATGTCTATGTAGAGAACTTGCAAAGATGAAATCAATTCAGCGCTTTACTGCTAAAAGCAGCTATTGTTAATACCCTGTATACAGGCTATGTCTCCCAGTCTTGCTTAAGAATTGTTGTTGCTTCTTCGAAATGCCTTCTCCTCTCTTCCTCACTATTGTAACACTCTTCGATAATTAATTTGAGGGTGTTGTGAAGCGTAGACCTCATGTAAAGCTCTATGCAGTACATCTTGAAGCTTCCTCTAAGTATGCTAGCAAGTTATGATATTGTTAAAGATGAATAGCGGCTCTTCAAATAGCTTTTCAATGAGTTGTATATGTGGGGTGTGTCTGGAAAGCTTATTGCGTTTTGCAAGCTCTAAAAGCTCCATACACCTCCTAGCTATAGCAACAATTTCAACACACCAACCAGGACTTCTATAGTCAGTAGCTCTACAAAGCTCTTGAGGCTCCATAGAGGCTAGCATCTCAACAGTCTTTATATCAGCATCCTTCAACCTCCTAATAGTTGCCTCAGGAAGCTTAAGAGCCAAAACATCAACAGGAGTTTCGCTCATATGCATTCCCACACCTATTTTACAGCAAGTCGAGTTCATAAGTTATAACAGTCATGCAAACTAGGCTTCAATTACTTACCCTGATAGCAGACTTCTGCTATTAAGTTAGGCTATGAATTGAGCTTTTAGCATTCCATGCCCACAACTTTTTCTAGCTCCTGGCTTTTCGTCTTGGCATTACACCTGTGAGTGCCTTGTTTTAGCTTTTGATGCTCTCTCTGCATGTATTTATTGTGATTGTTGATTGGTTGAGAGACTTTATATGTTGCAAGGTCTTGATATGTAGATAAATTTTTCCCTTTACACTAAATATCTTTTGTAGGTGGTGTTGATGGTGAGGTTTAGGGCTGTTGTAGTGCTATGTATAGTTGTGTTAATGGCTTTAGCGATTGGGGTTCATGTTGTTAGTGCTAGTGTGGAAGAGGTCATCTATAAGCCTAGTGATTGGGTAAGGTATAGGTACAGTGTTAGAACATCTGAGGAGACTTGTGTATGGATTATTAGGGTGACTATTAGGGAGGTGAATGCTACTCATGTGAGGTATGATGCTGGTTTGGAAAGTATGGTCTCTGGGGGGAAGCTATGCGAAGGATTCACAACACTTCTTGTCATGGGTTTAGGGTTTGAATCTGCAACGCCTGTTGATTTGAGGATAGTTGCACCAGAATCAAAGAGGTTTTTGGTAAGCCCAAACTATACAGGAACCTACTCCTTTGGTAACGCCACGGTTAAGTATTATAGAGGTGTTCTTGTGTGGTACTATGAGAAGATCACAACACCTTTTGTTGGCACAGCAGAGGCTGTTATCATCGATACATCTATAAATGATTTGAAGCCGTTGATAACAGCAACCATGCCCACACCTCCACAAACATCAACAGTAGTACCAGCAACAGTAACCATACTAACAACTACAACACTAACCCAAACCATAACCACAACAATACCAACAACACTCACAACAACAATCGGGGTCTACGAAACAGCAACAATAACAGAAACAATTGTGAAACGTGAAACCGTTACAACAACAAGTATTGCTACGGTGACTACAGAGAAAACCACAGAGAGAACAGTTGAGAAAACAGCCACGCTAACTGTAACCACATCAACAACAGTCTATGAAAGGGTAGTAGATTGGGGCACAACAATACCAATAGCAATCATACTACTAGTAATAGGCATTGCAATAGGCTACTTAATAAAGAGAAAGTGAGATTCTAAACCTAGCCCATTTTTTCAAATCTCCCCAATTTTCATTCTTTAGGACTAAATTTTAAATAATTTATTTAGCGAATGATCATCTTCTTTCAGCCTCTTCCTAAAATACTTTAAATACCTCTATTTCCTTAAGGAAAGAAAAATTAAAAGCGATAATAGATTCTTTAGCTCTTCAGCCTTTTAGTACACTCATCTTTAAGACTTGCTAGCTCACCTATTGTTTGTGGATATTGCAAAGGTAAGCAGTTTTGAGATTACATTAAAGCTTTCACTACATATCTCTTGAACTCTTCTTGCATAGCTTTATAAGCAAAGTTTTCGAATATTGCTACGCCAAGTGTTTTTAGCTGTGCTTTGAGTGTTGGGTTCACGGTTTTTAGGGATGCTAGGACTGTGTTTCTAGGTCTTAGAAGCTCTACGTATTCCTTGATCTGTTCGATTACGTAGCTATATATTTGGCAATACTATTAATATACTTCAAAGAATTGAAAGAAATTGCTAAGTATGCTAACGATGTTCTAAAACAACGATTAAGCAGTAAAGAGTATGAAGAAGCTATGAATGCATTGAATGACTTTGTGAAATTAGTTGAAAATATGCAACTTGGAAGAGAGCTTGCTGAAGAACTAGAGTATAAGTTATATAATGTTTTTAGAGGAGTTCTTCACACATTCATAACAAGAAGAGCTGGTTCCATTATTCAGGCTGTTAGCAATAAGAGAAAGGTGTTTCAAGCCTTACTTTCGTTAAGTACAAATGCTGCAATCAAGACTCGTGCAGGTTCCTTCCATATAGTACTAAGTCATGATAACTTCACTTCAAGGGAAGGCTACCTATACTTAAAGAAGTTTGATGTATCTTTTAAGGAGTTCATCGATTTAGGTCTCTTTGTGATAGTGATGCCTGAACCTATTGGCTACGGCATTATTGTTCCAGCACCTTATGTAGATACGTATATTCGACGCTTAACGGCATCTCTACAAGCAGTATCGCAGCAAACTGTATCAATTGTTCAAGTACCTATGCAGGTTTCTAAGGAGAGGGAGGTAAAGACTGAAAGCAAAAGCTTTATACTGGAAAATGTTCTGCTCTTTCGTGAAATTCTCGAAACTATTGTTACTAAGGTATTTGAGAGCTTCGGATTTAAGGTTCAGGTAAATGCACTGTTACCTGCTAGAGGAGGATATGTAGAGGTTGATATTTGGGCCTCCAAGAAAATCAGTAATGCGTTATTCACAGTCTACGTATCATGTAAGAATTGGGATAGGGATGTGGATAGGCATGTTTTAGATCATGAATTTGGCAGAATTCTACAACTATATCAACTTCCTCATCTAAGGATTCTCATTGTTAAGAGCATGTCTGACCCCGCAAGAAAATTAGCTCTTGATAATGGCTTCATAGTAATAGAGCTTGGGGAGAAGGCCACATCTCAGAATGCTCAAGAGGTGTACAACATGATCTATAATAAGCTTAAAGAGGTATTCCTAGGGTTAGCGTCGCCAATTCTCCAATCGATAAGCATAAAAATAGTGAGCTTGGCTGAAGAAGTTAAGAAGATTGGTTACGAGCTCGGGAAGGTCTAGTTAAAAATCGGATTGGAACGACTATTACTAACTATTGATATGCACTTCTTAAAGCACGTCAAATACTTCATTACGTAAAAGCTCTATAACATCAGATGGTGTTGGCGCTAATCTTTGTGCTGTTCTGAGCTTTCTGTTAGCTTCGTGTAATGGCCATGGAAGTGAGTGAATCCACGCTCTCGAGATATTATTCAATGCTATTAGGGATGCTGTGAAATCTAACAATTCTTTATCAAGGTTCAAGTTTGCTGCAAATGCTCCTCCTATGATAAATGTTAGAAGTATTGGCATAACAGTTAGGGATGAGGCAATCTTTTGCGGGGGCTGCACAGATACAAACAGGTATTTAGAGATCTTCACATTTACTCCTTGTATCTGTAACACTTTCCCTGTATATAATGGGACGCATATAGATGGCTCTGGATTTACTGGTATTCCGGATTGGCCCTCAAGCTTTATTACTCTTGAATAGCTGTGGGTTTTTGTAGCACCAACAATTATTGCTTTATTTAGAATAGCCTCCACTTCTTCTCTAGATAGGTAATTGCGTAACATAGTCTCGGGCTTAGCCCTATTAACATAAACTAATGTGATAGTATTTGGAGTACTCTGCTTCAGTTTCTCGAGCACCAAGTCCTTTAGGATATCAGCTAGTGCTGCATCTTCGCCAACGTCACTAATTCTGATAACAGGTTTTATCATGCATCTACCTTTAGATATATCTAGTATTGATATTGCGCACGCAACTCTATAGCTACCTCTCTCCATACCGATTATTGTAGCATCAATGCCTATGACCCTATCAATAATGAACTTCTTATTGCCTATTGAAATTATGAGAGGCTTAAGCTTATGTGAAAGTATCTTAGGCACTACTGTTACGAAGCTTCCTAGAGCTGATAGGAACTTATAGTATGTCTCATCACCACTTAGTTTGATATATCTAGAGAAAATACGTTCAAGAGCCATCCTATACTCTATTAAATCCCTTATATCACGTCCATCAAGATAGTAATCAGGGCCAATAAATAGAACACCCTTAAATCTTCTACTACTAGACCTTACCTTAGATACAATAGAATCGAGACTATTAAGTACATCATTAATAGTGCCATAAGATTCGTAAGCTACAGCCTCATTAAATACTCTCTGACATTGATTAGCATCCTTAATGCCCTTACATATCTCACTACGTAGTTTATTTAGCACCTCCACAGTAACATCATTCTTCCCGATACCCACAATTAGTAGGTACAGATCATCCCTAATACTTCTAAGTTTTTCGTAGGAACTCCATAACCTGCTAATTTCGGTGAGGCTGAGCGTTGCTGTATACCTACCTTGAAGCTTTTTACGCTTGAACTTCTCTATTGCGTCTTCATCTATAGCCTCAACATATCGTGGATTAGTTAAGATGATGCCTGGAACTGTAAATAGTGAGTTATCAATATCAATAGATATTGTTAAGGGTCCTAATTTTATGTTGCCACCTTTGGATAACTCATTTATAAAATCTTGAATCTCTGAATGTCTATTACCTGGCGAAAGCTTTAGCAGTTCAACAAAGTCAGAGTAGTATTTGGTGGCATTTGAATCGTCTGAGAAGAAAAGCTTCTTTATTGTATCTAGTGTTGGTACTGGTGTTAGCATTTCTTTTGGTAGGAAGAGAACTTCAATATTCCTGTTAGGGGCTCGCAACATAAGCCCTTTACTAATTAGATCTTGTCTAAGTGCAACACTTTTTGGTGCAAGAGCATATTCGAATAGGTCATCAACTTTGTACTGTTTTTGTGTCCATTTCTCGCTTATTTTGCCTATGTTGCTAAGATATTTAATAGCCTTGTTCACAACCTCCTCTACTTTATCTCTTGAGATGGTGCTGAGTATGTCATTTATAGATATTTTCTTGTCTTCTCCAACTACAGTAAATGATGTTGTTGTATCTATTACCTTAAACCATGAAATAGTGCTGAGCTTCATTCCCAAGCTATTCTCTAACTGATCAATACTCTTAACTATCTCAAGTTTTCTACGCGCATCTACGAAAAGGTAGTAAGAATCGTTAATTATGTCATAACCTAGTTTAACAGCTTTAAATACTTCTACAGCTCCACCAGTCAATTGCTTAATTCCGGATGGTGTAACACTTATATTCTTATTGTAGAGTTTTCCTCCTGATGCCCCATCCCATCCACGAGATTTATAAAGATCCATTCGAATGCCTCTATAACTCATAGACCCAATGATCTCTATGGAGTTGCTTAAATAATCTAATTTCACTGGATTGCCTATATTGGCGAACAAATCCTTTGCTATATCTTGAACTTTTTCTTTATAGGTGCTAGGAATGTAAACCGTGTATGCAGTTGTATGTACATCGCGATATGGAGAAGAGCGTAGGATTCCATACTTGCTTAATACGCTTAGCAAAGTACTGAGGTTTTGTGCAGGTACCTGCAAAGCTACTACACTATCATCGGATAAGTCAACAATATCTAGCCTATAACCCTCAACTATGTACCTCACATAGCTCATGTACTTAGCCCCCTAAACACCTACTAATGAGAAGCTGAGGGTATAGTGGAAAATTCTACACCTGTCTATATAGATAGCCTCGCCATTGCCGAGGTTTTTAATTGGTGCTTTGAACATGCATAGACCATTTGGTAGTACAGTAAGCTCACTACTAATAATGTCACCACCCCTAATCACTTTAAATAGTTCCTGCAAACCGCTAACGTAACCCTCATTAATTCTTAATGGATGCATAGGTAGAGTGAACCACATATCGCTACTTCCATATAAGACCCTTACCTTAAGTTTTTCCGCATCCTTGGATATGCGATTAAAGCATCTTTCAGCAATTCTATTAACAATACTTATGTACTCCTCTATACGCTCCTTAAACTTCTCAACATTTCTCCACATATTAATTATGTATTCTGTTTTCGGAGTTGATGTATCAACAGTAACTCTTTCTTTATACTCCTCTCCAACTAGCTTAGCAAGAGATTTCTCAATATATTTCTTACATCTTTTCTCAAGGTATTCCATGTGCCTCTCTTCATCAATAATGAAGACTCCTATAATCTTTGCGTAAAGAGGTGCTTGAGACCAGATCAATCCAGCTGTGTAGAAGTAGAGGGAGTGGGAACCAAGCTTTATATGCAGTCCAGTATCACTACCTTCAGGTAAAACGTATAGAGCTGCATAGAGAGCAACTACAGCACCCTTCTTACGCCTTTTAGGATAGCTTCTTTCAGATATCCTTGCATAAACATGGTATGGAATACCAACCCCAATTTCATGAAAACCTATACGAACATCCGGAATATAATCGTTAACGCCACCAAATACTTCATCAAGGGTACCATCGAAAATGAGGCTAGAGGCTGGAAAGCTACTAGTACTGCTTCGAGGATTAGGCTGAATCTCACTCAAAAACATCCTAAGCCTTCTCTCCAAATTGTTACTGGAATCCATCACAACTCAATCCTTAACTATGTTATCTCGTACAAGCCAAGTATTATATACTATTTGAGATTTTTATAAGGAGTGCAGCTCATCAGAGCGTTCAATGGTAATGTAAATTGAATGGAATGAGCGTTTGATATATTTAAGTTATTCAAGTATTTAAGGAACTTAATACTTTCTGGGAGTGTACTGAGAGTAGGGAGGTATACATGGGGTTGTTCTAGGCATAGCAACTTTATGTTGTTTATTCTTTCCTCCATAGCTAATGCTGGTAATCCCAATACTGCTACATGACCGATAAACACATCAGATTTTAATACTTTGACTAAGTCAACAGAACTCTAAAAAAGTATTGTACAAATGTAATATATCTCTTCTCCTTTCCTTCACATGATGATCTTAAAAAGTAATTGAGATTGTTGAATTTGGAAAACATGTCTACACGTTACAAGGCCTTTACCTAGCGATGCCTGCTGCTTTTTCTAGTTCTTCACTTAGCTTCTTAATCTCCTCAGCTATCGTCCTAGCTTTCTCTGCTAATTCCTGCATCCACTTTGGTACTACACCCATGAATAGCTTGTTCAGCTTTTCGTACACCCTTTGGTATACTTTCTCCAGGTTTTCCTCAGCAGCCTTCTCCCCAGTCTCAATAACTACAAAGCCGTCTGCGTAAGCCTCCTTCTTAGCGGATTCTGTAAAGAATGGTGCTACGATTACCCTTACATGCGGTATGAACGGTAACTGGAGTATTCTGCCGAACTCTTCTCTAACAACACCAACTTCTACAGGCCTATCCCAGTTTTTGCATGATGCATATATAGCGAACCTCATGTCACCAACAGCCTTCTCTGCCCATACATCAACCTCAACCTCGGTACCAGCCCTACTAACAATCCTGTGATCAACCTTAACAGAGAAACCAAGGGCTTCCAAAACGCTTACAACAACATCTTCTAGAGGATCCCTGGCACTAAATCTTTTAACAATTTGAACAGGTTTTGAAGGGGGTTTGACAGCCTCGACGGCAGCAGGCTTAGCTAGAGCTACCAAAGGCTCTAACTCCTTTGGCACGGGCCCTAGAACCTCTAATGCGAAGTGCTCTCTCAGTATCTTTAAAAGCTCGTAGTGATCATCATGTCTATATGTGTTTGACGCAACAACAATTTTGTTCTTATCTAGAAATAGCCAGACGTACCCCTTCGAACTTGTGCTCTGCACAACTCCTGAGTTAATAAATGGCTCTACGGGTATGCCCTGCATAACAACAGCCTTTATTGCACCAGGGGCTTCAGCAATTGATAGGAGTGACTGCGTGGTGCTAAAGGCTGTTGCTACAGGGGGTAGGAAAGAACTTTTATCATTCTTTGACTACGGAGCGTCAAGAGACTACGTGGCAGAGGTTGTTAACTCTGTGTGCGGCGCCCTTAAAGCAAAGTGTGAAGCAGTGGCTGAGGTGAGCTACCTAGAGCAGCCCAAGTCAAGCCAGCTAAAGACTTGAGCTGGTGATGGGCTTGGTGGCAGGGGGTTGCTAGTCCATGTATTTACTGAATCTCTTTATAAGCTGGTCTCTGTCTATAACTGTTACATAGTCGAATATTGTTCCTCTGGATTCTCTAAGCCTTAGGGTTTCGACGAGCTTTTTGTATTTTCCTCCTGCCAGTCCGTTGGCTATTATTGCCGCTCCTTCAGCTGCTTGCTTAGCTACTTTGCTGCGGCTTTCAAGTACTGCTAGCTGTGGTCTGTAGCTAGAGCTGAGTGCGTTGAACACTTCTTCAAGTTTTTTGCACAGGTCTTCAACTACCTGTGGTATTCGTGAGAATCTGCCGCTTAGGTATATTGCGCTTGGCTTTGTTGAGGTGAGTAGCGCTAGAACGTCTTTTACTACAGACTCTAGCAGCAGTTCGTATCCCGGTGGCTTTAGCTTTACAAATTCCTCTACAGGGGTTTTGAATGGGTCTGTGTTTGATAGGTACGTGGCTCCTCCTCTGAATAAGAGCTCTTTTGAAAACTCAATTGTGTTTGCTAGTGCGTATGCCAGCTCCCCGTCTATAAAGCCTAGCCCTAGGTAGCCTGGAAAGCCTGCTGTGCCTGCCACCGCATCAACTATCTCACCACTTTTCACTGCTAGGGCTGATGTGTATGCAAAGCCTATTTCAACTGCCAGTAGGTTTACCTTGCTGTAGTCAATGCTGTGGAGCTCTGCGTGCCTAGCAATTGCTAGTGCAGCTGTGTACACCTTGTCGGAAGTACCCATATCAATTCTGTTAACCTTTCTGTGCAGAGGCACTGTGGGTAGGTGTATGACTCCGGGTGTGAAGTATGTTTTGTGGCTAAGCTCAGGGTCCTCCTTGAGAAGCTTGAGCAGCTTCCTCAAGCCTATTATCCTAAGCCTCCTCCTAACATCGCTCTCAGTAACAAATGTTGCGAGAGCTATCTCCTCATCAGTAGCGTCTCTAGCGAGCTTCAGTGGCATGCCATAGCCGCTGGAGGCAACAATAGCGTCAACACGGTGCACCTTGTCTATTTCTTTTAAGCGCTTCACAACTATGTATGGATTGGCAACCATCTCTTCCCTCGGGATAGACTCGTCTACAAACACCTCCCTAGTCTCGTCGTCAAAGCCAAGTACGTCGTAGCTCTTTGTGCCGCTGTCCGTGCCAACAGCTCTAACCACACTCAATCACCTCTATACCCCTGTTCCTGCCCCTGGTGATAAAAACCTCTCCACCTCTGTGGCTCCCGAGGAGCTTCCTAAGCTCTTCAGCTAGCTTCACAGCCCTTTCCTCGCTGTCTAAAAGCGCGTAGAATGTTGGTCCCCAGGAGGACTGGCACGCTCCGTAGGCGTACCTCAGGGCTATTTCAATGCCCTTCTCCACCACGGGGTCGCAGTAGACCCCTCCCTGGTACCTCTGCCACACAAGCCCCAGCCTCTTGTTAAACTCTGTCAGCGCTTCGCCAAACTCAGCAATGTCTCTCTCAACAAAGCTCGGCATCATCTTCACTAGCACAAGCCTAGAGAGGTAGGAAGCTTCTTCGCTACTCATGTACACCTCCTGCAAAATCCTATCCTCTCTACTCATACGCAACTCCACAATCCTCTTCCTAGGGGCCTCGGGCACAGCAACTACAAAAAGCCAGTCACTAGGTATCTCACCTCTGAACACCAGTGGGGGGACGTGCTTCTCCGCAGAGCCCTTCCTAAACCCTCCCTCAACAATGAAGCCCCCAACCTTACAGGCGTAAACACCGAGAGCAGTCACAAGCCCTCTCCTAATAGCCAGAGCCACATCCTCAGCGCTAAGTCTGAGCCTAAACAGCTCTGAGACTCCCAGCCCAATAGCTATGCCAAGTGTTGTAACGTAGCCCAGCCCAACATACTCAGGAAAACTCTCCCTAACAACAACCCTAAAGCCAGTGACGCCAAAGCTCTGCGCAACAGCTCTAGCAAAGCGCTCTGCAAGAATATTGCTAGCCTCAACACCCACAGCCTTCTCAACATCAATAACAAGCTTTGGGTAATCAATTGTGAAGCCAACTGTGCCATACAATCTACCTAAACCACCATTCAAATCAAAGTTACCAGCATGCAAATGAGCAGGCGCAACTACACGCACACAATTCATACCACACACCCCTCACAAAACATCAAGGACTTAGCACCTCATCAAGTTGAGCTACTAGAAACCACCTCTTCTTATTAAGTTTTCACTTTAAACACATTAAATTACTGTACTTTAGCTGTTAGAAGGTTAGCGGGCTCTGAGCAGTAGAGCGACTAGAGCTACTATAACGCTTACGAGTAGCGGCAGGTTGAAGGCTATGAAGAGCTTTATGAAGAGGTTTATAGAGCCCTCTAGCCTAGCCTCTCTCTGCTCAAAAGAGCTTATCCTCGCCTCAAGACTCCTAACCTCTTCCCTAAACTCACTTCTCAGAGCCTCTATCTCGGCCCTGAGCTCATTTCTAGTACTCTCTACATCACTTTTTGTTGCAACCTCCCTCAGCAGCCCCTGAAGCATTATCAGCCTAGCCCTCCTATTCCTAGCAACACCCTCAGCTATGAATGCCAGGAACTCCTCCCTAACCCTCTCATCACTCTTAAGCTCTTCAAGAAGT
>Ga0080005_160582_pt1 | contig 29170 bp, 33 predicted proteins | sample JossMetagenome_2_FD_69208 | JGI IMG/M metagenome (GOLD analysis project Ga0080005, IMG submission 69208) | Hot spring sediment microbial communities from Joseph's Coat, Yellowstone National Park, USA - JC3_ASED (SPADES assembly) (version 2) | ecosystem: Environmental > Aquatic > Thermal springs >...
TAACAATTCATAATTTGTCAAGTCAAACTGAATGGGGGTAATAGTAATGTAGCCCTCTCGTAGGGCGATGACATCCGTGTCAGGGCTTGTCTCGGTGTGTTCTTCTGCCCCTTGCCAATAGTAAATTTTCCCGTGTAGGTCAAGCCTTTTATCAAAGAACTCCTTTAATGGAGCAGTTGATTGCCTGACAAACTTTATCCCTTTTATCCTATTTGGGTTAAGGTGGGGAATGTTGATGTTTAAGCAAAAGGGTTTTTTTAAAGGTAAAGAAGGAAGAATTTTGATGAAGTTTGCGATAAAGTTTGCGGCAAAGCAATAGTCTATATTTTCGTAGGCGTCGATCGAGACTGCAATCCCTGGATAGCCAAGGATTTTGGCTTCCGTTGCGGCAGAGACTGTGCCAGAATAAAGAACGTTTATCCCCACGTTTGCCCCGCGATTTATTCCAGAGATCACTAAATCTACCGGACCTACAAGCTCGTATATTGCAAGCTTTACACAGTCAGCAGGAGTGCCAGACACAGCATAACCCCAGAAGAATTTACCCCTTCTTACTTCCTTTACCCGGAGAGGATAGTGAATGGTGATAGCATGCCCAACAGCGCTTCTTTCAGCCTCTGGGGCAACGATGTAGACCTCATGCTCACAGCTTAAGGCAGCGCTTAACGCGCAAAGCCCATCAGCGTAAATTCCGTCATCGTTCGTTAAAAGTATCTTCATCTGGGTTTTTTTGCTAAAAATCTTTAAACTTTTCTTTCATGTAGATGAGGCATTGCTTACGAAACTGGCAGTAATCGCCCTTATGCCGGCAACCCTCCCCCTCGTCCACCCATTCCTTATACTTTTCACAAAAAAGCTTATTCTCTGAAGGATTTGGGTCCTTAGAGGCATGCTCCTTTCTATCTTCCATACTTCAACTCCTGTATGAGGCGTTAATTCTAATATAATCTTCCGTTAGGTCGCAGGTTAAAACTTCGTAGTTAACTTTACCAAGTTTTAGATGAACAACAAGAGAAACCTCGCTTTTTTGCATTTCCTTCCGAAGGTCTTCTTCTTTGGTCTGAACTGAAAGTTCCTTAACCCAGGGTTTACCGTTTAAGAAGATTTGAACTAACTGCGGGTCAAAGTCTATTCCAGTTTTGCCAAGGGCGGAAAAAATTCTACCCCAGTTTGGGTCTGCACCGTAAAAGGCGGTTTTCACAAGGGGAGAGTTGGCGATAGACATGGCAAAAGCTCGTGCCTCCTCTTTGTTCCTTGCCCCTTTTATCTCGACCCTAATTACCTTTGTTGCCCCTTCTCCATCCTTAACAATGAGATAGGCAAGCTCTTTAGCAAGGGAGGTCAGATTTTCTGCAAAGTCGGTGCCGTCTTTGACCTCTTTTATTCCGCTTGCTAAAAAATAGACGGTGTCGTTTGTGCTGGTATCGCCGTCAACGGTTATGCGGTTAAAGCTCTGGTCAACAGCTTTTGACAGAAGTTTCTTCATCTCCTCTTTTTTTAGGTATCCGTCTGTTAAGATGAAGGCAAGCATGGTTGCCATGTTTGGGGCGATCATACCCGCTCCCTTGGCGATCCCAAGGAGTTTTATCCCATCCTTCGTCGTCCTTTGAGCGATCTTTGGGAAAGTATCAGTTGTCATGATAGCTTTAGCAAAATCTTCAGCCCTATCAGGAGAGAGCCCTGCAACAAGCTCAGGAAGCTTTGGAAGGATTTTTTCAAGGGGAAGCTGCTCCCCGATTACCCCTGTGCTCGCTGGAAGGATCTCTAAGGGCTTAACCTTAAGCAGGCTTGCAAGCTCTTTCAAAATTGCTTCAGCTCGCTTAATACCCTCTTCTCCCGTTGCTGCGTTGGCAACACCGCTGTTTGCAACTATGGCTCGATGGAAGGGTTCTTTAAGGTTCGTCTTTCCAATGAGGACTGGGGCAGCTTTCAAGGTGTTTTTAGTAAACACTCCCCAGGCTGTCCCCTTTCTTTCGCAGAAGATCAATCCAAGGTCAAGCCTTCCTTCCTTTTTTATTCCACAAGAAACGGCTGAGAACAAAAAACCTTCTGGCACGCTAACCATAAAATTAACCTCCACTTTAGTGATTTTTTAACAAAAGAAGCACAGCTGAGATGAATAAAAAGATGTTTACAAGGTAGTAAAAGGCTTTGGTTGAAAGCCTCATATAAAGCCTCTGCCCAAGGTATAGCCCAAGGAGAACAATGGGGAGATTGATGAAAAAGGAAGAAAGCGTTTCTTTGGTTATATTTCCTTGAAGAGTATGGTTGATGATGGTAAAAAGGGCGGTAATCATAAAGATAAGCTGAAGGGTTGCTTTAAAAATATCCTTTTTAAGCCTAAGAAGAGAGAAGTAAATCACAATGGGTGGACCCGGTGTATAGAGGATTCCACCAAGGAAGCCAACGATAAAGGCTACCCCTAAGGCTTTTCCACTTTTAAACATCTCAGGGTTAATTTGTTGAACATAGGGTTCCTCCTTTCCGGTGAAGTGATGTAACACCTCCCAGATAAAGTAAGAGAGTATGGCTAGGAAAAGGAGGATCCTTAAAGTTAACTCCGAAGCGATTTTAAAACCATAAACACCTATGATGACCCCGAAGAATATAGCCCCAAGGAACCGCAGAGGAATCTTTGTTACTTCTTTTTCTTTCATTAGTAAAAGTGTGGCCAGATTTACCACAAAGGATAGAAGAGAAAGAAGGGGGACGGAAAACTTAACGCTTTTTACCAAAGAGAGAAGAGGAAGAGCCGTTATAGCAAAGGCAAAGCCAACAAGCCCATGGATTAAAGCTGATGAAAAAAGGATAATCCCCACTAATAAATCTTCTTTCATAGTTTGAGCTAAGTTTTTAGTTTTTTAGGGTTGATTTACCTAATATAGACTTTTGAGCCTTGTAGGCTGAAAGAATTTCTTCTATGGTGAAGAAGGCGTGGAATGGAACCCCTTCTTCCTCGATAGCAGACCTTCCTCCTTCTTCTCTATCAACTAAAGCCAAAACTTTAACTACCTGCACTCCAACCTCTCTTAAGGCTGACAGGGCTTTGAGCACTGACCCACCGGTTGTCACCACATCCTCAACGAGGACAACCCTCATTCCTGGTTTAACATTCCCTTCAATCTGTTTTTGAGTCCCGTGCTTTTTCGGCTCCTTTCGAACAAGCAACCCCTCAAGCTTAACCCCTTCTTTTATGGCTGAGGCAAGGACGGCGCAAACAATAGGGTCTGCTCCGATGCTCATGCCTGCTACCCCATCCACAAAGGAAAAGCGGAGTTCCTCCCAAAAGAGGTCTCCGATAAGCTGAAAGGATGGAGAATAAAGGGTAACTTTCCTACAATCAAGGTAATAGGGACTTTCTTTTCCGCTGCTTAGGATAAAAGGTTTGTCTGGGCTATAAAGGAGGGCTCTACTTAAAAGATATTTGATAAGCTCTTTTTTTAGAGATTGAACGGCAAGGTATTTTACAGTTTGGAACATGGGATAAGCCTCTCCGAGAAAATCGTAGATTTCCTTTTTGGCTGCTTCTGGGTCTGGAGAATTGTAGTAGATGATGTTTTTTAGATGAGTTAAGCTCTTAGGGTCAATCTCTACAAACTTTACCGCAAAGCCCTTTCCCTCCTCTATTCTTATAACTTCCCCTTTGATAAAGACTACGATGTTGTTACTGTTGTCAAGATGAAAGGCAATCTCTACCGTTTCACGAAGATAGGGATAATTAGTGGGATTTTGGATATAAGCTCCTCCCAGAGATAGGTCCTTTAGTTCGCCAAAGTGAGTTCCTTTAACGCATTTAAAGGCAAGCTGTTTTCGAAAAGGAACTCGCTGAAATCGCCTTTTTTCGGTCATTGATTACAAATTCTAATCTAAATCTTTAAGATTGGAAAGATACCTTTGCATGAAGACTAAGGTGCCCTTGACCCGTTCTAAGAGATTTGATGCGCTTTTTAGCTCGGTCTTTGTTTGTTCTAAGTCTCGCTCTATGCTTGAGAGGCCTTTTTCTAAGACCGGAAGAGCATCTTTCAATCTTTCACGGTCAAGGCTAAAGAAAAACCTCTCCCAAAGAGTAAGCACCATCATCAGGGTTTGGGGGAGGGTTTGATAGGGGACAGGGATTATTCCCTCTCTTTCAAGGTCAGAAAAAATGCGAAGCTTAAGATGATTATATAAACCATCAGGGATAACCATAAGGGCAAAGCCTGCGGACCGTTCATCCTTGAGATAGCTTGTTATCTCCTTTGCTCGCTCTTTTGCTCGGCGGACAATTTCCCGCTCATCATCAGGGGTAAGCTCAGACTTTGCTAAAATCTCCGGTGAAGAAAGCTTCGAATCTATGGGAACAAACCTTTCTCCCTTTAACCGTAGGGCAAACTCAACAACCCCAGAGGATAATTTAACATTCCGAGCAATCATTCCCGGGGGAAAGATGGAAAGGATCTCTTCTACAGCTCGTTCTCCTGTCTGCCCTGAACGCCTGCCAACAAGGACCCCCGAGATCTTTTTTACCTCTTCTGATATGGTTCTCCCAAGCTCCTCCGTGGTATAGAGCTTCATTAAATCCCTTTTTATCTCCTGAAGGTCCTTTAGCCTCTCTTCAAGCCTCACTTCAAGCCTGTCCAAAGATTGGTCAATCCTTCCTTCAAAAAGGCTTCTCACCTTCAAGTAAAGATAAATTAAAGCGATAAAGTTAAGGATCAGAAGGATAAAAATTAATACATCTTTCATTTTTCAGAGCTTAATTTTGAGAGAGCAAGCCCGATTACTATTATACCTCTTTTCAAGGGCTCGGTCATAACCGGTGATTAGCTCAAGAATCTGCCCTACTTCTATTTTCTTTATGCTTTCGTTAAGCTCCAAAAGATGTATAGGGCACATTAAATGCACGATGTCAACGCTAAGGTTTGCAGAGAGCTCTTTCTCAAAAAATTTCATCCTGTTTTCCCAGCAAAAGAAATTCTCATTTTAGAGTGAAAAAACTGCTCTGACTTTAAACTTTTTTTTGGCTGGAAAGGCGTAGAATTTTAGACCATAGGTTTGGGAGAGTTTTTCGAGGTAGGGGGTAAGGTCGTTCTTTTTGGGTAAGACGAGGGTAAACCAGAAGTTTAGCTTATGGTCCCTGAGGTAGGCATGCGTCACCTCAGGAAGCTCCGCTATCTCATAGGCAAGGTTGAGCTTATCTTCGGGAAGTTCTACGGCACAAAGGCATGTAAAATGGTCTAACTTGTGAGAGTCTGGGCTTGCCCCAAGATGTCTCAAAATGCCCTTTTCTTTTAGTGGTTTGAGAAAGCTCAAAACCTCTTCTTCAGTTAAGCCAACCTTTTCAGCTAATACCTTAAAGGGTTGAGGATGGAGAGGGAATTCTTCCTGAATAAGGTTTAAGAGGTCTCTGTAGGGTTTTTCAAAGTCTTCTTTTTTCGGCTTCATAACCCTTTTAAATTTAAGCAATTCTTTAAAATTTAGCAAGCTATGTTATGATTTTGTTTAAGCGACCAAGCGGTTGTCATACTGAGAGGGCTTGGGGGTGAACACATGTCTGAAGAAAAGAAATCTTTAGATGTGAAAGAGGTCAAGAAGCTCTTGCCCCATAGATACCCCTTTCTCCTTGTGGACAAAGTGTTAGAGATAGACATTGAGAGGGAGTACATCAAGGCGATAAAGAATGTGACCATAAATGAGCCCTTCTTTCAGGGGCATTTTCCTGGCTATCCCATCATGCCCGGGGTTTTAATTCTTGAAGCCATGGCTCAAACTGGTGCCATTTTCCTTAAGTATGCCTATCCTGAGTTTAAGGATAAGCTTTTTGTGCTTGCCGGCTTTGACAAGGTAAGGTTTAAGGCACCGGTTTATCCTGGGGACCAGCTTGTTATATTTGCCGAGAAGTTTCATCGCAAGGGAAAGCTTATTTGGACTACGGTTACGGCAACGGTAAACGATAAAATCGTTGCTCAAGCTGAGATAACCGCAGCCATGGTAGATTGGCAAGAATAGGGTAGTAGTATGGCAAATATTCATCCGACAGCTTTTGTTGACAAACAGGCAGAGCTTGATGAAGATGTAGTGGTTTCAGCCTTTGCTTACATCGGACCAAAGGTCTACATTGGAAAAGGAACAATTATCAAACCTCACACCTACATCGAAGAAAACACAAAAATCGGGAAAAACAATATCATCGGTCCCTATGCTGTGATAGGGACACCGCCCCAGCATCTTGAATATAAAGGTGAGGAAACTTGGGTGGAGATAGGAGATGGTAACATCATTCGGGAGTTCGCAACCATTCATCGGGGCACAGCAAAAGACCAGGGTCTTACAAGGATAGGAAATAACTGCATGCTTATGAGCTATGTGCACATTGCTCACGATTGCTTTGTCGAGGACAATGTGATCATGGCGAACGGGGCAACGCTTGGCGGGCATGTGCGGGTAGGGAAAAGGGTGGTGATGGGTGGCTTTTCTGCCGTCCATCAGTTTTGTCGCATCGGAGCTTATGCTTTTATCGGGGCAATGAGCGGAGTTGATAAAGATGTCCCTCCTTTTGTTAAAGTTTTCGGGATACCGGCAAAAATTCAAGGGCTAAATCTTATTGGCTTAAGGAGGGCTGGCTTTACTAAAGAGGACATAAGGAAGCTTTCGCAAGCCCTTGGCATCTTTCTTGACGGTCCTGCTACTTTAAAAGAAGTTATCGTTGAGCTAAAGGATGTGTTTGGTGATGATCCCTTGATAGCTGAACTTATTACATTTTTGGAAAATCCTTCAAGACAAGGTATAATGAGAAGAAAGCCCTTTGAAGGCGAAGAGTAGTAAAAAGGGAGAGCGCCGGTCGCCCTACAATTGGGGAATGGACGATAAATCATCATCGCGAATAGGGCTTATAGCCGGGGAAGGGGAATTTCCCCTCATCCTTGCTAAAAGTTTAAAGAGTAAAGGCTATTCTGTTTATGCCGTTTGTTTTTCCAAGGAGCAGGAGAAGAACCTCAAAGAGCTTTCCGAAAGGGTCACGCGGATTTATATAGGTCAGCTGGGGAAGCTTATAGAGACTTTTAAAAAGGATAGGGTTAGAGACCTTGTGTTTTTAGGCAAAGTTGATAAGAGCCATGCCCTGCGGTTTAACCTTCCTGATTTTAGAGCCCTAAAGCTTTGGCGTTCTTTAAGAAGTCGTGAGGATAACTCTTTGCTCACCGCCTTGGTGGAAGAGCTTGAGAGTTCAGGCTTTGTGGTTAGGAGTCCAGCAGAATTCCTCTCAGACTACTTGACCCCAGAAGGAGTTTTGACTAAGCGGGAGCCCTCGACAGTAGAATGGGAAGACATCCGCTACGGGTTAAAGGTCGCTAAGGCTATCGGTGACCTCGATATTGGGCAGTGTGTGGTAGTCAAGAACCGAATGACCGTTGCTGTTGAAGCCATGGAAGGGACTGATGAAACCATCCTAAGAGGAGGAAGGCTTGTTTCTGGAGCCATCGTAGTTAAAATTGCCAAACCCAGACAAGACCCACGGCTTGACCTTCCTGTCGTTGGGTATAAAACCATTGAGACAATGATCAAAGCCAAAGCTAAGGTTTTAGCCCTTCTTGCCGGAAAAACTTTTTTTCTACAAAGAGAAAAAGCCCTTGAGCTTGCTAACAAACACGGTATAGCCATCTGTGGGGTAAAGGACGGAGAAGGGGAAGCGTGATCAAGGCACTTAAGGTTGGAGTAATTGGGCTTGGGCATCTTGGGAGGTATCACGCAGAAAAGGTTGCTCAAATTTCCCTCGCTGGTCTTGGGATGACAGAAAGAGGAGTTGAGCTTAAAGCTATCTGCGATATCAACGAAGAGCGTTTAGATGAGGTTGCAAACCTTCTTTTAAAAGGTTATGGACTAAAGCCTTTTAAAACTAAGAACTTTGAGGAGGTATTGCCCCTTGTTGACGCAGTAATAGTTGCTACCCCAACTTTTACCCACTATGAGATAGTAAAGAAAGCCTTGCTTGAAGGAAAGGCTGTCCTTGTGGAAAAGCCTTTGACTGCCGATATAAACGAGGCAAAAGACCTTATTAAGCTTGCTGAAGAGAAAGCCTTAATCCTGCAGGTTGGTTATGTAGAACGTTTTCAAAGGGTGGTAGAGGAGCTTTGCCAGAGGGTTAAGGACCCTATCTTTATTGAAGCGCATAGGATCGGTAGTTTTACCGAAAGGAACCTTGACATCGATGTGGTTCTTGACCTAATGGTGCATGACCTTGATTTACTATTTCTCTTTAAGAATCCTCAAGACCTTGAGTTTATCCATGCTGTTGGAGCACCGGTTTTTACCGAAAAGCCAGACATTGTAAACGCAAGGCTTGTTTTCAAGGATGGAACCACCTGCAACCTTACCGCAAGCAGAATTTCCCTCTCCAAGCAGAGGAAATTTCGAGTTTTTGCTAAAGGAGCTTATTTTCGGGTAGATACCCTCGAGAAGTCTTTGATTGAGGTGCTTGTAGACCAGAAAAATCGCGATTACCGCATAGAAAGGCTTCACTTTCCCGATGATGACCCTCTCTTGAAGGAAGTAGTAGCCTTTGTTAAGGCTGTGATTGGGTTAGCTGAGCCAAGGGCTCAAGCTAAGGATACTTTGTCATCCTTGGAGGTAGCCTTAAGAATTAAGGCTGAAGTGGAGACTAACCTTAAAAAATTGAGCGCTTTTTCATGAAAATTCTTGTCATAACCGGCGAGCTCTCGGGAGACCTCTACGCTTATCTCTTGGTCAAAAAGTTAAGGGAACTGCTTCCTTCTTTGCATTTTATAGGAATTGGTGGCCCAAGATTGAGAAGCCTTGATGTAGATATTCTCTTTTCGGCTGAACCCCTGTCCTTAGTTGGTATACCAGACTTTTCAAGGCTAAAGAGGTATTTGTTTGTTTTAAACCGGATTAAAGACCTTCTGAGGAAGAGGCAGGTTGATCTGGTTTTGCTTGTTGATTTTCCGGGTTTTAACTTAAGGGTTGCCAAGTTTGCCAAGGGACTTGGTTATCCGGTTGTCTACTTTGTTGCCCCTCAGGTTTGGGCTTGGTATCGCAGGCGGATCAACCTTCTTAGAAAGTATGTAGACCTTCTCTATGTAGTCCTACCCTTTGAAGAGGAATTTTTTAGAAGCCAGGGTGTTCGGGCGAAGTATTTCGGACATCCTTTACTTGATGTGGTAAAGCCTCATCTTTCAGCAGAGCTTTTTTATGAAGTCTATGGTCTTAAAGAGGATGTGCCTATAATTAGCTTCTTTCCAGGAAGTCGGGAATCGGAGGTTGCAAGGCATATACCAATTTTTCTTGAGGTTTATCGGAGGTTAAAAGAAAAAAATATTGAGGTTCAGGGGTTAATGGTAAAAGCCTTGGGCTTGAAGGAGAGCCCCCTTTGGGAAGAGGCAAGGCGCGTCTTCAAAGTTCTTGAGGGAGTCCAGTATGATGTGCTTAAACATTCTGATTTGGCGGTTTTAGCATCAGGCACCATTACGCTTGAAGCTGGTTTAATCGGTACTCCGTCGGTTGTGGTCTACAGCCTTCCGCCTTTAGTTTATCATTTAGCTAAACGGTTGGTGAAGGTCCCCTTTATCAGTCTTCCGAACCTTATCTTGCAAAAGGCTATCTATCCTGAGATTATCGTGGAAAGGGAAGGACTTAAGGGGTTGGCAAAGGTGGTTGAGGAGCTCCTTTTTGATGAAAAGATGCGAGGGGAGATGAAGGAAGCCTTAGCGAGGCTCCCGATTGAGGTTGGACCCCCAGGAGCAATTTGGCGAATTGCCGAAGATTTTATAACCTTTATTGACTTTATTAAACATCAACGTCGTCCCTTGACAGGCTAAAAGAAATGAGGATACTTAAAAATAAACCTCGACAAAGGAGGTTTACCATGGCTGAGGACCTAAAGAAGATGTACCGGACCATCGTTACCGACCATTTTCCGAACGAGCTTCGCATTACCTTTGGGGATCAGACCTTAATCTACAAGAAGCGCACCTGGGACCTTGAGGTAGCACCAGGTGAGGTTGAAAGAAGGGGTTTGCGCTACGGTGAAAACCCGGACCAGGAGGCAGCCCTTTACGAGCTTGTGGCTGGAAACCTTATCCTTGGAGAATGTGAGTTTATTAAGCCAGGCTTAGGTTTGGTCTCAAGCCTAAAGGAATCTGATTTTATTCAGTTTGGGAAACATCCAAGCAAGACCAATCTTACCGATGTGGACAACTCTCTGAACATCATGCGTTATCTCATGGAAAAGCCTTGCTGCATAATTGTTAAGCATAACAACCCTTGCGGAGTAGCCTATGGATCAACCCTTGAAGAGGCTTTTCTTAGAGCCTTTAGTGCTGACAGGGTTGCCGCCTTTGGCGGAGCTGTAACCCTAAACCGTGCGGTAGATAAAGCAACGGCAGAAGCCATTGCTGAGCACTATTTTGAAGTCCTTGCAGCTCCTGACTTTGAAGAAGGAGCCATAGACATCTTGACCAGAAGGAAGGACTTAAGGATCATCCGCATAAAAAGGATGGACCGCCTTGCGGAGTATGCTAATTATCCGGTGGTAGAATTCAAGAGCCTGATGGATGGAGGTCTGATTCTTCAGGTTTCTCAAAAGAACCGAATAAGGAGTAAAGAAGACCTAAAGCCTGCAGTTGCGGTTAAGGATGGTGTAGAATACCGTTGCCTAAGAGAACCCGACGAGAGAGAAATTAGAGATATGCTCTTCGGCTGGGCTGTCGAACTTGGGGTAACCTCAAACTCCGTTCTTTTTGTTAAGGATGAAAGGACGGTAGCTATCGGAACGGGTGAGCAGGACAGGGTTGGTTGTACGGAGATAGCCATCTTCAAAGCCTATAGAAACTACTCAGATTGGTTATGCTATCAGAAGTACCGTATCTCCTACAAACAGCTTGAGCTTGAAATTGAGAAAGGACTTAGACCGAAAGAACAGAAGGAAGAGATAGACGAAGAAACAAGAAGGAACAAGGCTGGGCTTATCGGCGCAGTGATGGTGTCCGATGGGTTCTTACCTTTCAGGGATGCAGCTGATGTAGCCATAAGACAGGGCATCACAGCCATCCTCCAGCCAGGTGGCTCAGTAAGAGACTGGGAAGTAATCCAGGCTTGCAACGAAGCTTATCCTCCTGTAGCTATGATGTTTACCGGACAAAGAGCTTTTAAACACTAAAATCTAAAATACTCAGGAAGAATAATGCGTTCGGGCGAGTGAATGCTCGCCCCTTTTATGAATTGGACAAACATCGTTTGCCCTTACCTTTTATGTGGAAAAAACTTATGGATTAAACTGTTTGACAGAATAAATTGAGCAACTATCAAGAAAATTTTTTTCGAGGGGGGTGTAGCTATGAAGATACCTATTACACCCGAAGGTTATGAAAAGCTTAAAAAGGAGCTTGAAAGGCTAATCAAGGTTGAAAGAAGAGAAGTAGTGAAGGCAATTGAGGAGGCAAGGGCTCACGGAGATATCTCAGAGAATGCAGAGTATGAATCCGCAAAGGAAAGGCAGGCTTTTATCGAGGGAAGGATTCAAGAGCTTTCATACCTTCTTTCTCAAGTTGAGGTGCAACCACCCTTGAAGGAGGTTCCAGACAAGGTTCAGTTTGGCGTGGTAGTCAAACTTTTAAACCTTGATACTGAGGAGATTGTTTCTTATAGGATCGTTGGTCCCTATGAGGCGAACCCATCCGAAGGGACGATCTCCATCAACTCCCCTTTAGCCAGAGCCTTGATCGGTAAGGAAATCGGAGACGAGGTTAAGGTTAAGACCCCATCAGGAGAAAAGCGATATGAAATTTTAGACATTGACATTTGATGGAGGCTGTTCAAAAGATGGTTTTGAACAACCTTCCTGTTGTCGCCCTGAGCGTCAGTCGAGGGGTCTCCCTATGGGACGCCGTCCCGAACGAAGTTAGGGATACCTCGCTATCGCTCGGCACGACGAAGTAGGGGGATTTAATATAATATGTTATTATTCAGCAAGAGCCCAGTAGAAAGATTGAATGTCTCTTAGAAGACCCATCTATGCCCTTTCAATTTTTATTATCTTAGGTTTTTTTGTTTTATCTCTTTCTCAAACCTTTCCCTTTACTCTAAAATCCCTTAAACAAGGCGGACAAAGAAGGGAGGTCCCTTTGTTAACTACGGGGAAGCCTGAAGGATGCCTTTTCTGCCACGAAGAGAGGGTAGAAGAGAAAGCTCATGCCCGGGAGATGCTTGGTTGTTCAAGCTGTCATCTTGGCAACCCTCTCACAGTGGATTATCGAGCAGCTCACAAGGGCGTGGTTAAAAATCCTTCAGACTTAAGGATAGTCCACAGGACCTGCGGTCAGGCAAACTGCCACCCCCAGGACCTAAACAAGGTCAAGAATAGCCTCATGGCCACAAACCACGGCATCATAGCAAGGCTCCTTAAGGTTTTTGGCGAGGAAGCAATCCTTAAAGAACATCCAAACATTCGCGTAGAAGATTTATACTCTCTTAAGACCTCATCCTTTGCCATAGATTACTTCAAAAAGCTCTGCGGGTCCTGCCATCTTTTTTTGGAAAAGGGAAAGCTCCCTGATTTTTTGGCTGAAAAAGGGGGTGGATGCTCAGCCTGCCATCTCGTTGGTAAGAAGGAGGATTTAAAAACTCAAAAGCTTCATCCTCGGCTTTCAGCAAAGATACCTCTTGATAAGTGCGTCCTTTGCCACAACCGTAGCGGAAGGATCGGCTTCACTTATCAGGGTCTTTACGAGGATGAGCAGAGCGGAGAAGGTGAGGTGACCTTCATTGACGGAAGGAAGTTGAGACGAATTGAGCCAGATGTTCATTACAAGGCAGGGCTTCACTGCATTGACTGCCATACAAGGGATGAGGTTATGGGGAACGGCACTTTCTATCGCAATATAGAAGAAGCCCTTCAGGTTGACTGCGAAGCTTGTCATGTAAGAAAAGGCTTAACTAAGGCTGGAACAAGGCTTGCAAACATTGTAGAAAGGGAAGGTAAGGTTTTTCAGAAGGGAAAGCTTGATGAGAAGTGGCATGTAGTTAAGGCTCCTTCAAAGGACTGCAAGGATAGGTTCCACAGGAGGCTATCCTGCACAGCCTGTCATGCCAAGTATGTCCCCCAATGCTACGGCTGTCATGTCCGGCATGACCCAAGGGAGAGACATCTTGATAAGCTCCTTGGAAAAGAAACAAAAGGGCTCTGGGAGGAGCATGAATCCTATCGCCGAATTGATGAGCCAACCCTTGCGGTAAAAAAGGAAAAAATAGTTGTGATGACACCTGGCTGACAGGACTTTGTGTCCATCCTCTCAGAGGAGGGGAAGTTGGCACGCTACTTTGAGAGCATTACCTTTGCTCAAATCGAGCCCCATTCAACGCAAAGGAAGGGGAGGTCTTGCAAAGATTGCCATCAAAACCCAAAGGTAGTTGGTCTTGGCTATGGAGAGGGATTGGATAGGCTATCTCGGGTGGGTGACCGTGAAGGAAGGGCTTTGGTTAGGTTTAACCGAGAGGGACTTAGACCCTTTACTAAGGAAGAATTAGACCGGATCCTACGGGTTGGGCTTTGTTTGTCCTGTCATGGAGAAAGGGATAGAATTTTCAAAAAATGGAGGAGCGATTTGCAATGTCCAAGGCTAAAGACCTTGCCTTGATGACAGGGCTTGACAAGGTTTATGGTTGCGGAGCCTTAAACTGGGATATTTTCTTTGAGGTGCCATCCCTTGATGCTTTGAAGAACCTTCCTTCAGTTGATTTTGAGGTAAAGCCTGGGGGCGAAGTTGTGGTAAACCGAGAAAAATTTCTGAAGATCCTTTCTCACCTTGAAAAACAAGGGAAAAGAGTTTTTTCTTGCGGAGGGGGATCAGCGGCAAACACCATCTTTGCCTTATCCCATCTTGGGTTTAAAACTGGCTTTATCGGCGTTTGCGGGGATGATCAGTTTGGCAAGCTTGTTTTAGAAGAGCTTTCTCAGGCTAAAGTTGATTTAAGCCTTGTTGAAAGACATGGAGAGACAAGCTTAGCCTTGATCGTTCTTGATGCGGAACGGGACCGCTTTATCATTGTGAGCCCTGGCAGAGCTGAAGCCTTATTCCAAGAAGAATCCTTTCTTGCACGGGCAAAAGAAAGGTTTCTAAAAGAAAGAGCCCTTCTTCATCTCTCATCCCTTGCAAGCTTAGAAGGGCAGGATTTCCAAAAAAGGCTTCTTTCTGAGCTCTCCCTGAAAGGAAAATTAGACCATTTTGTTTCCTTTGACCCAGGGCAAGTCTATGCTCAGAAGGGAAGAAATTTTCTTTTAGATTTTCTTCCCTATGTAGATATTTTCTTTACTACTGAGGATGAGCTTTTTGAGGCTGGGCTAAAGGCTAACGAGGTCCTTAATCATTCAGTCCTTGCCCTTTTTCTAAAGAGGGGAAAGAAGGGTGCTAAAGCATTGACCAAGGATCTTGAGTATTCGCAAGATGTGATTCCGCAAGAGAAGGTCGTTGATAACACTGGGGCTGGGGACTATTTCAACGCTGGTGTCTTAGCTGGGTTGATGCTTGGGAAAACCATTGATAAGGCTTTGTATCTTGGCGCCCTTCTTGCAAGCTTAAGTCTTTCTGATTATGGAAGAAGGGGCATCCTATTTATAAATGGGCAAAGTTTATTAAAATGTGAATAGCCATGAAGGGGATAAGGTTTGGAGACCTTTACTTTGAGGAACGGGAAGTTTTTCAGGTAGTGGTTGAACCTTCTGGCGTTGAAGACATCTCTTGGACAAAAGAAGAGGGAATAAGCTTAAGGCTCATTACCGATGAGCTTAGCTTAAATTTCTATTACACAACAGGTAGAGAAAGTTTAGAAAGCTTTGTCTTAGAGGGGGGAAAATATTTTCAAAAAGAAGTCTTAGGCGAGTTTTTATCCTCAGCATCCCCTCCTTCTTCCAGCTTAAACCCCGAGGGACCCCTCGCTTACGCTCTGGGTGACAAAAAAAGGGCTCGGGGTGACAAAATGGTCTCAGACCTTGTGCAATTTCTAACCGAGGTAGCTAAAGCTTCTTTAGTTTCTCAGCATATAAAGCATTATAGGCTTCAGGTAGCTCTTATTCAAAAAAGAATTGGAATTCTTACGACGGAGAATAATTTGGTGTTTGAAGAGAGGTTCTACACTCGCGGGATAGCCTTTTGCGTTGCTGAAAAGGATGGAAGGCTTGAGCGGGGCTATGAGGTGCTTGCTTATGCCCTTCCTTTTCAAGAGATAAAGCTTGAGGAGTTTGAGAGGCTTTGTGAGAGGGCTGGAAGAAGGGCTGAGCTGATGCTTAGCTCAAGGAGGGTTAAGGCTGGGGTCATGCCCGTAGTGCTTTCTTCTTCAGCTGGGGGGACGTTGATCCATGAGGCGGTAGGTCATGGGCTTGAAGCTGACCACGCCGAGGAAGGTCTATCCATCTACTCAGGAAGGCTCGGTGAAAGGGTGGCAAGCCCGTTGATTACTGTCGTTGACGACCCAACCCTTTCCCCTCTCTACGGCTCTTATCAGTATGATGATGAGGGAACGAAGGCAAAACCCGTTGTTCTCATTGAAAAAGGAATTCTCAAGGATTTTCTCTACGATAGATATCAGGCTTTAAAATGGGGAAAGACTTCAAACGGAAGGGGAAGGAGAGAATCTTTTAGGCACATACCCATACCTCGCATGTCAAACACCTTCATTGCTAAGGGAGAGACCCCTGCTGAAGAGATTATAAAAAGCTTAGACAAGGGGCTACTTGTTAAAAAGATGGGTGGGGGTGAGGTCAACCCCTTGACAGGAGACTTTGTGTTTGAAGTAAGGGAAGGCTACTATGTAGAAGGGGGAGAGGTTCTTTTTCCGGTTAAGGGAGCAACCCTTGTGGGCAATGGACCAAAAGTCCTTGAGATAATAGACCTTGTAGGGGATGACCTGCATTTCGACCCTGGGACTTGCGGAAAGGATGGTCAAGGAGTTCCTGTTTCAGATGGACAGCCAACCTTAAAGATACCCGAGCTTACGGTAGGAGGGGAGGGCTAAGAAGCATGTGCGGGATAATAGGTGTTTACGGCGTTCCCTCAGCTTCAAAGGTCACCTTCTTTGGACTTTACTCCCTTCAGCATAGAGGGCAAGAAAGCGCTGGAATTGCGGTCTTTGACGGAAAGCAAGTTAGACACTATCGGGGGATGGGGCTTGTTTCCGAAGTCTTTGATGAAAAGATCCTTCAAGAGCTTCCCGGTGAGATAGCCATTGGGCATGTTCGGTATTCTACTGCCGGCTCATCAACCATCATCAACGCTCAACCTTTTTGCGTAAACTACGCTAAAAAGACTATCGCTCTTGCTCATAACGGCAACTTAGTAAACGCTGAGAGCCTTCGCTGTGAGCTTGAGGAGGAGGGGCACATCTTTCAGACCACGATGGATAGCGAGGTCATCGTCCATCTTATCGTAAAGCATCTCAAAGAAGGGCTTGTGGAAGCTATTTCTAAGGCTATGGAGAAGATCAAAGGTGCCTACTCAGTTGTGATGCTCGTTGACGGAACCTTGGTAGCCTTTAGAGACCCGCAAGGCTTTCGTCCCCTATCCTTGGGCATGCTAAACGGAGGATACATCATTGCCTCTGAAACCTGCGCTTTTGACCTGCTTTCTGCCGAGTACTTGCGAGACATTGCCCCGGGTGAAATCTTGGTGATCGATGAAAACGGTCCGCAAAGCTTTTTCCCATTTGAGAAGCGGGAGCGCCTTGCCCATTGTATCTTTGAGTTTATCTACTTTGCCCGCCCTGATAGCACCATCTTTGGGAAGAATGTCTACCTTGTTCGAAAAAGGCTTGGAGAGAAGCTCTATGAGGAGTGTCCGCTAACTGCTGACTTTGTTATGCCCTTTCCAGATTCTGGAAACTATGCTGCGATTGGGTATGCGGCAAAGGCTCGTCTTCCCTTTGAGTTTGGCGTGATAAGGAACCACTACATCGGGCGCACCTTTATTCAGCCCTCAGAAAAGCTTCGGGACCTTTCAGTCCGGATGAAGCTAAATCCTGTAAAAGAGTTGATCCGCGGAAAAGAGGTGATTGTGGTCGACGATTCCCTCGTTCGGGGGACAACGAGCAAAAACCGTATTAGGAGTATAAAGCTTGCTGGGGCAAGAGCAGTTCATTTTCTCATTACCTGCCCGCCTTTGCGTTTCCCTTGCTTCTTTGGTATTGATTTTCCAAGCAAGCAGGAGCTCATCGCAGCAAAGCACTCAATCGAGGAGATAAGAAAATTCCTTGACATAGACACCCTCTATTATCTTAGCCTTGAGGGCATGCTCTCTGCAGTAGAAGACCTTTCAGACAAGGTTTGCACCGCCTGCTTTACCGGAGACTATCCAATCCCTGTTAATCAGCCCTTCCGCAAAGACTTTGCTGAGGTCAAATAATGAAGGCTTACAAAGACCTTCAAGAATTCATAGAAACCTTAGAGAAAAAGGGAGACCTTTTTCGCTTAAAAGAAGAAGTCTCCGTTGAGCTTGAGATCACCGAGATAACCGAAAGGATAGTAAAAAGAAAAGGACCAGCCCTCTACTTTGAAAGGGTCAAAGAAAGCAAGATTCCGGTTGTGACCAATCTCTTTGGCAGCGAAGAAAGGGTCTGCTTAGCCCTTGGGGTAAGCTCCTTTAATGAGCTCTCGCAGAGGATTTTAGATTTTCTTGAGGTTCGCCCTGGTGAAGGCTTGATGCATAAGCTTAAGCTCATCCCTAAGCTTCTTCAAGCAAAGAATGTTTTCCCGAAGATGGTTGACCGAGCTCCCTGTCAAGAGGTAGTCTTTCAGGGAAAAGAGGTTGACCTTTTTAAGCTCCCAATACTTAAGTGCTGGCCTGAGGATGGCGGAAGGTACATCACCCTTCCCTGCGTTATCACAAAGGACCCTGAGACAGGGGTTCGTAATGTAGGCATGTATCGCATGCAGGTTTTTGAAAAGAATAAAACGGGCATGCATTGGCAGATGCACAAGGTTTCCGCAAGGCACTATCAAAAGGCAGAAAGGCAGGGGAAGAAGCTTCCTGTGGCTGTAGCCATTGGACCTGACCCTGCGGTCATCTATGCTGCAACCGCTCCCCTTCCGGAAGATATCGACGAGTTTATGCTTGCTGGTTTCCTAAGGGGTAAACCCGTTGAGCTTGTGAAATGCTTGACCGTTCCTCTTGAAGTTCCGGCAAACTCGCAGATCGTGCTTGAAGGCTATGTCGAGCCCTATGAGAGGAGGATTGAAGGACCTTTTGGGGACCACACAGGTTTTTACACCGAGCCTGAGCCCTTCCCAGTCTTTACCGTTCAAACCATTACTATGAGAAGAGATGCCATCTATCCTGCAACCATAGTTGGTAAACCACCGCAAGAAGATGCCTACCTTGGTAAAGCTACAGAGAGGCTCTTTTTGCCCCTGATCAAGATGGTTTTGCCTGAAGTTGTAGACATAAACCTACCGGTTGAAGGCGTTTTTCATAACTTTGCCTTTGTTTCAATTGATAAGAGATATCCTGGGCATGCCTTTAAGGTTGCCCATGCTATTTGGGGGCTTGGTCAGCTTATGTTTACCAAGTTTGTTTGCGTGTTTGATAAGCATGTTAATGTGCATGACCTTGGCGAAGTTATCTTTTATCTTGGGGCGAATGTGGACCCAGCTCGGGATATTCAGATTGTTAAAGGTCCGGTTGACCATCTTGACCATGCTGTATCAACGATAGGCTTTGGAGGAAAGGTCTGCATCGATGCCACAACTAAGCTAAAGGAAGAGGGCTACGGGAGGACCTGGCCAAAGGAGATAAGCATGAGCCCTCAGGTAAAAGCTAAGATTGATAAGCTTTGGCAAAAACTTAGGCTTGATACCCTCCTTGAAGAATACCACAGGAGGAGGAAGACATGAAGGTTGCTGTGATGAGCGATTCCCATGACCGTATAGACCATTTAAGCTGGGCAATCTCTGAAGCAGAAAAAAGAGGCGTTGAAAGGCTCTTTCACTGCGGAGACCTCATCTCACCCTTTATGGTTTTAACTCTCGCTAAGTTTCAAGGTAAAATAGACCTAATCTTAGGGAACAACCGCGGGGATGTTGCCCTCCTTTCCGAGCTTCTAAAAAACTATCCTAACATCACCCTTCATGGAGACTTTGCCTACTTAGAAGTTGAGGGCTACCGCATTGTCATGGTTCACTATCCAAAACTTGCCATCCCAATCGCTAAGTCTCAGGAGTTTGATTATGTATTCTGCGGGCATACCCATAAATTTGATGTCAGGGAGTTTGGCAAATGCCTTCTTATCAATCCTGGCGAGCTTATGGGCAAGGAAGGACCACCAAGCTTTGTGGTTTTAGACCTAAAAAGTAGAGAATGGGAAAAGATAGTTCTTGAAGAAAAATTATAAAGGCAAGTAAATGATGTCAAAATTGAAGACTTAAGCTAACGAGCTCAAACATCTCCTTTGCCCAGGTTATAGCCCTTTCTGCATCCTCTAAAGTATACTCTTCCGAGGGTATCCAGTCGCTCAATCCATAGAAGGCAAGCTCTCTTTCCTTTCTTAAGGAACGAGAGATTTGTTTAATTTTTGGCAAATTTTCTTTAATTTTTTCTGGAAAAACATTAATATTCTCCTCGATAAAACGAGAAACATCATGGACCTTAGGGACATCAAGCCCATAGTAAAGGATAAGACCTTTAAGCATTAGTTCTACCACTTCTTGGGCTTCTCTTACCACATCTGCATAGGCACCTTCGTTCTTTAAAAATTCAAGCATCTTAAGACGAACTTTTGACCTTTCTAAATAATCCTTAGCAAGCTTCCTTTTGCTCAACCTCTTCTTCCTCTCTTACTAAAAAATACCTAACTCCCCTCAGCTCTTTCTCCACAATCTTTCCCTGCTCTTTCAATCTTTCTATACCATTTAGCAAAGTCTTAGCAAATTTGTCCTTTTCGTAAAGAACTTTCCCTTCACTAAGAATACCCGCATAAAAAGGCAAGCTTTTCATTATTTCTTCTTTCGTCAAGATAATCGGTGAGAGAAAATGCTCACCAAGGTCAAACCCAAGTTTTTCGTAAAACTCATAGACCCTTTGCCTTTTTCTTAGAGGAGAATGTTCAAGGATTATGAGTAGGTCGACATCAGAAGATTGACTCACATCACCCCTTGCAGTTGAGCCAAAAACAAAAACCGCAAGGAGAGTATCTTTATAGAGGTCCTTTAGCCTTTCAACAAGACCGGGAAGGGCTTCCCATATCCTGTAATAGAAGTAAGTTTTCGTCTTCTCCTCTACCATTTTAGGCGAACCTTTACTCCCTTTTTTGCCAGATATTCTTTGATCTCCCTTATGGTATAGAGCCCATAGTGGACCATAGAGGCTATTAAGGCTGCGTCAGCCTTTCCTTTAGTTAAGACTTCATACAGATGTTCCGGATGCCCGGCTCCGCCAGAAGCTACAACCGGTATCTTAACCTCGCTTGCTATCATCTCAGTGATGGTAAGCTCATAACCTTCTTTAGTTCCGTCTGCATCGATGGAGTTTAGGACGATCTCACCCGCTCCAAGGTTTTCTGCCTCCTTCGCCCACCAGACGGCATCTATCCCCATGGGCTGCCTTCCGCCCCTTATCCAAACCTCATAGCCTGAGGGGATCTTTGCCGACCTCTCAACCTTCTTTACATCCATACCAAGGACGATGCACTGGGAGCCAAAAGCCTTGGCTCCTTCATAGATAAGCTTTGGGTTTAGGACAGCAGCCGTGTTAACTGATACCTTTTCTGCCCCAGCAAGAAGAACCTCCCGCATCTGCTCAACGGTGCTTATCCCCCCTCCAACTGAAAAGGGGATAAAAATCTGCTCTGCCGTTCTTCGCACAACATCTATCATTATCTTTCTATGCTCAGCGCTTGCGGTTATATCATAGAAGACTATCTCATCCGCCCCTTCTTCATAATAAGTCTTTGCCATCTCAACGGGGTCGCCAACCTCAACATTGTTCTTAAACTTTACCCCCTTCGTAGTTTTTCCATCCTTCACATCAAGACAAACAACTATCCTCTTACTATGCATTTGAAATCCTCCTTAACCTCTTGTCTCCGCTAAAAGCCATTCTTCATAGGGCTTAAAAAGTATTTCCACCTCAAGCTTTGCCACGCAGGGACAAGTATAGGTATGGAGCTCCTTTATACGCTCTGTTGCCTTTTTAGCTAAGCTTTCCCTTGTTTTAACTATCATCACAACCTCAGGGCTTTCTTCAATCTTTCCTTGCCAATGATAGAGGGAATAGATGTTTTGGTAAATGTTTACGCAGGCACAAAGTCTCTCCTCAAGAAGGGCCTTAGCTATTGCCTTTGCCGTCTCAAACTTATCAGCAGTTACATAAAGAAAGACTATTCTTTCACTCATGCCCTACCTCCTTATATAACCTCGAACAATTTTCCAAGGGGAAAGGGCTTATAAAGAACCGCATCATACCGGACATGCCTTGCCCGTTCAGAAACCTCCTTAGGCGTGTATCCGGTCATCAAAACTATCTTTACAGCTTCCGAGAGTAGCCCCTCTTGTCTTAGCCTTTCAATAAGATAAACTCCACCCTTACCCTGCGGGACTGTGAGGTCAAGAAGGAGAACCTCAAAGGGTCTTCTCTCCTCATAAGCAGATTTATAAGCTTGAAAGGCAGAATCCCCTTCCTCGAAGGTTTCAACTTCATAACCCCTTTCCCTTAAGACCTCAGCTAAAAGCTCCCTCACCTCTTCCTCGTCCTCAAGGATGAGAACCCGCTTTGCCGCGTGCTCCTCTTCAACCTTGATCGCCATCCTTTCAGAAATAGGAAGGATCTTTGGTTTTTTTGGGAGCTTTATGGTAAAGGTTGTTCCTTTACCGATTTGGCTATCAACTGAGATCTGTCCTCCGTAGAGGTCTACGACCCTTTTTACAACTGTTAGCCCAAGCCCCGTGCCGTGAGGCTTCGTGGTAAAGCCAGGTTCAAATATCTTGGATAAGAGCTCAGCAGGTATCCCAGGTCCGTTGTCCTCAAACTTAAGGACTACATTGTCATCCTCGGCAAAAGCTGAAACCTTAAGGATTCCCTTCCCTCCCATAGCATCCTTGGCATTTAGCACAAGGTTTTGAAGAATAGACAAAAGATGGGCATGGTCCATGAAAAGCTTTAGCCCCTCTTCTACAGAAAATTCAGCCTTCACCTCAGACCCCTGAAGATAGAAGGAAACCCATTCAGGAATGAACTCAGCAAGCTTTATCTCTTCAAACTTTCTTAAATCCCTTCCTGAAAGTATAAAAAGCTCTAAAACCCTTTGAGAAACCTTATCAAAGGCCTCTTTTACCTTCTTTACATGCTTTGCCTTATCATGGTCTAAGGCATCCTTTAGTTTTAGCTCAAGGAGCTCAAGATGCCCTTTGATTACCATGAGGAGGTTGTTTAGGTCATGGGCAAGCCCTCCTGCAATCTGTAGGACAGCCGATGTCTTCTCAGCCCTTCTTGCCTCCTCTTCAAGGATCAACCGCTCAGTAATATCAAAGACCAAGCCAAGAAAACATCTTTTACCAAAAAAGGATATCTCATCAAAGAGGATTTCAATCGGGACCTCCGAGCCATTTTTCCTTTTAAGCCTTGTCTGAACATGCTTTTTAGCAAGGGCTGAAGGTTTCCCCTTTTGAATTTTAGAAAAGGCTATCCTTGCCCTCTCCCGTAGCTCAGGAGTTGGCGTCAAAAGTTCATGCAATCTTTCATTTAGGAGCTCGCTTTTTTCGTATCCTGTAAGCTTTTCTAAGCTTGAGTTGACAAAGACTGCTCTTCCCTCCTCATCAAGAAGAGCTAACCCAACCGGCAAAAGCTCAACCAAGGTCTCAAAGAACTTTTGGGCTTCCTCCTTGACCTTAAGATATTCGGTAATGTCGTCTAAAACGGTGTAGATTAAGATGTCTCCATCTTGCTTGTAAAGCTTTGAGGAAAGAAGGGCATAGAAAGGCTTTCCGTTTAAAGTTTTAAGCCTTGCTTCATAAGCCCTTACCTCACCCTTTGTTAAGACTTCGGAGATGAAAGCTTGTCTCTCCTCAGGGTTTACCCAAGGGTCTTTAGCATTGAAATATTTTCCTTCAAAGTCTTCAGGGAGCTCAAAAAGCGCCCTTGCCTGCCTGTTTGCTTTGACGACCGCTCCATCAGGCTTTGTTATAACTATAGCTACGGGGTTTTCCTCAAAGAGCCTAACAACCTCGGTCACATCATCGTAGAAGGTCAATTTTAAGGTCTTGCCAGACCTTGTGCGGAACACCTGAAAATACCTTTGAAAATACTTGTAAAGCTTGGGTGAAAAGACAATTCTATCCCCTTGCCCCTTCAATAAAGGGCAATCCGGGCAGGGTTCAGTCCTCCCATAAAGGATGTAGTGGCATTTAGGACAATCCTTCTCAATCAGGGGCTTTAAATTTTTACTTGCATAAAGGATGTTAAAGTCTTCATCGTTTATGAAAAAGAGCCCAGGATAAAGGTCAACCGTTGTCTTCAAAAGTTCCTCAAGCTCCTTCTCTTCAGTCCTATCCTCTATAAAGTGAAGGTAGCCAAAATGCTCACCCCTTTCATCATACAAAGGAATTAGCGTAACCAAAAGATGCTTCTTTAGTTTTGGCTCAAAAAAATCTTTATGATAAAACCCTTTGACAGCAGTTTTCGCTTCCTTAAGCGCTGAAGAAGGCTCCTTAGGACAGCAGGGTGGTTTTTCTTCGCACGTTTCGCCAGGGCATCCTGGAAAAGGGCAGGTGTAAGCATCACCCTGCAAAGGGCAAAAATCCGGAAGCTCGTTTAAGCCATGGACAAATTCGTAGCACCTTTTTCCTTCTACATCTTTACAAGATATGCCAAAAAATTGACAGAAGGCTTGGTTCACCTTAAGTATGATATGGTCTTTAGTTAAAAGAAAGGCGGGAAGCTCTGAGCTTTCTAAAATTTTATCTATATCAAGTTGATAGGTCATTTATATTCTTTGCATTCCTTAATACCGAGCTTTCTGTAGACAACCATCACAGGGCACCAATTCGTAAAGGCAGATTGTATGTGGTTGACCGCCATAAAGATCAAAAAGGCTTTCCAAAACCAATGCACATCTTGAGCGGGGATTATGCCAACTAAAGTTACCACAAGGAGCACCGCCCCTGCCGTAAGCCTAAGAACTCTATCCATGGTCATAGCCATAGTATCTTACCTCCTTTTAGAGGTTGAGAAATTTAATATAATAATTTTAAACTTTATTTGAAGACTTAGCAAGTTGGGCCAAACTTTTCTATATTACCTCTGAGGTCGTTTCAATAAAAGTCTCTGCCCTCTCTTGACGAGCCATAAAGAGGCATCCCTCTATTTCCTTCGGAACGGTTTCTCACAGGGAGACCCTCCCTTACATCTTTTTGTTACCCCTTGACAAAGTTTGTATAAGAGATACGATTTTTCAAATAAAGATACTACGCATAGGGAGGGTTAAAGCAATGTCAACGGTTTTTCAGCTTCTTTTTATTTTATTTTTGCTCCCAAAGAATGCCTTGGCCATGCACATCGCTGAAGGGGTTATCCCCTTTAACCAAGCCTTGCTTTGGTTCGTGGCTTTATTTATAGTTCTAATCCCCTCTTTTCTACAACTAAGTAGAACGCTCAAAGAGCATCCTGAGAAGAAGGCGGTTTTTGCCTTTGCTACTGCCCTTGTTTTTCTTCTTTCCATGCTTCCCATCCCTGTTCCCTTTGCGGGCACCTGTTCCCATCCTGTGGGGGTTAGCCTTGCGGTGATGCTCCTTGGGTTGGCTGGGGGGATAGTTTCTGGGTTTATCGTCCTTATCCTTCAAGCCTTTCTCCTTGCCCATGGGGGAGTTTCAAGCCTTGGGGCAAACGCTTTTTCCATGGCTGTTGTTGGAAGCTTTTTTGCCTATCTTGCTTTATCCCTCTTAAAAAGGACAAGCCTTCCCGTTTTCTTTATTGGCTTTCTTATGGGGCTTCTTTCCGATTGGGCAACCTATCTTACAACGGCTATCCAGCTCTCCCTTGCCTTGTCTGGGCAAGAACCTTTTACAGCTATCTTCATCAAAGCCATACTTGCCTTTCTTCCAACCCAACTTCCCATCGGTATCCTTGAGGGATTGCTTGCCGGATCCATTGCTTCAGCCTTAGCCAAAAGAAGAAAAGACCTTCTTACCTGGGAGGTGTAAGATGAAAAGGCTACTTAAGATTTTGGGCTTGCTTCTCGTGCTATTCTCAGTCTTTATTCTAAACCAGCCTTTTGCTTTGGCTGAAGAAGGGTCTAAAGAAGAAAAATGGAAAGGCTTTGATGAGGCGGTGCTTGAGAAGCTTGCTAAAGAGCATGGAAGGGAGCCAAAGGAGAGCTTCATAACCCTTGAGGGAGACCTTGAGCTTTTTATGTTTAGCCTCATGTCCGGTATTTCTGGTTTTGTGGTAGGATATTACTTTAGAAAGATATTCGTTGAGGGTAGCCATGCATTTTCTCATAGAAAGGAAGGTCAACCTTCCTCTTGAGGGACGGCTAAAGCTCATCTATCTTTTTTTTGTCCTAAGTCTGGTCCTTATCTCTGCTTCTATTCCCTTTCACGCCCTAGTCCTTTACTTCCATTTAACACTTCTCTTGCTCTTTCGCATACCTAAAAAAGAACTATTAAAAGCCTACGCCGAGCCTTTATTTGTAGCTTTTATGCTTCTTTTGATAAAAAGCGTAAGTCTTTCTCCCTTTGCCTTTTACCCGGAGCGCTTTGCTGAAAACTTAAGCTTAGCTACACGGGTCCTTTCAGCCTTCACTCTCTTTCTATTGATTTTTTATTCCTTTTCTTTTACCGAACTTTTGCAAACCCTGCACAGCTTTCGCTTTCCCTCTTTGCTCGTTGAATTGATGCTTCTTACCCATAGGTTTATCCTTTTACTCTACGACGAATTTCTTACTATCTACTATGCTCAAAGAAATCGCCTTGGCTTCTGTGGAATAAGGACCTATGCTCGCTCGGTAAAGGCGGTGACTCAGGCCCTTTTTTTCAAGACCTTAGAACACGGTGAGAACGCCCTCCTGAGCATGAGACAAAGGGGTTATGATTTCAAAAATCTCTTTGTTAAAAAGACAGAGGTCCGTCCTCTGGAAATTGTCTACCTTTCTGGTATGATGGTAGTATGGCTTACCATTTTTCTCATCCTTCAAGGTTGGTTGTAAAGCTAAGAAGATTTAGCTATTCTGGAGATGCTCCTCTACTTCAGGATGTAGAGTTTGAGGTTAAGGCCGGTGAGTGTTTGGTCATCCTTGGGGCAAGCGGGGCGGGAAAGACTACTCTTCTAAAGGTTATAGATGGGCTTTTGAAGGATTATGAAGGTGAGGTCTTCCTTGACGGTCAAGACATAAGAAAGCTAAAACCAAAGGAAATTTACAGCAAGATGGGTCTTCTTTTTCAAAACCCCGATGAACAGCTCTTTGCTCCCACCGTGTTTGAGGATGTAGCCTTTGGTCCAAGGAACATGGGGTTTGATGAAGAGGAAGTGAGAAGAAGGGTGCTTCAAGCTTTAGACCTTGTTGAGTTATCAGGCTGTGAGGGTCGGTCTATCTCTCAGCTCTCCTTTGGGCAAAAAAAGAGGGTTGCCCTTGCCGGACTTCTCGCCATGGGGCATGAGGTGCTTCTCCTTGATGAACCAACCCTTGGTCTCGACCCAATTAGGGAAAGAAAGTTTTTAAAGCTTTTAAAGAGGCTTCAAGAAGAAAGGAGCATAACCTTAGTCATCGCAACCCATCAAGTAGATATCGTTCCTGAAATCGCAGACAGGGTGTTAATCCTTTCTGAGGGCAAGGTCTTTTTCCTTGGTCCTCCGGAGGAAATTTTCGGAAAGCCCCACCCTCTTGAAAAAGTTTACTTAAGGCATCCTTTGGTTAGCGAAACCTTTTTCCCTCTTTGGGAAAAGGACGGGCTTAAGAAACTTCCTTTAACGGTTGAAGAGGGAAGGGAGATTTTAAAAAGGCTTCTTTTTAATAATTCTTTGGCTAATTCTTAGGCTGGGCAAAGACGATCCTACCTGATGGGGTATGAAGGAGATGGGCTACCACAACTTCAAGCTCTTTACCGATGAACTTTCTCCCTTGTTCCACGACAACCATCGTGCCATCATCGAGATAACCTACCCCTTGGTCCCTCTCTTTTCCTTCTTTTACTATCTGAATGGTTAGTTGATCACCTGGCTTTACAGGGGTGCGAAGGGCAAGAAATAGCTCGTTGACATTCAACACTTCAACATCGTAAAGCTTACAGACCTGATTTAGGTTGTAATCTGTGGTTATAAGCTTTGCTTGGAGCTCAACGCAGAGTTTGATTAGCTTTTCATCCGTGGGAAGGTTCTTATAATCCTGCTCTATGATGCGAAAATCACCCTTCAAAACCTCTTTTAGTTCTTGCAAAAGTTCCAAAGCTCTTTTACCCTTTGCTCTTTTGGTTGGGTCTGTGCTATCTGAAAGGGTTTGAATTTCTTCCACAACAAACCGAGGCACAAAGACAGGACCATCAAGCCAGCCGGTTTTTGCAACCTCAACGATCCTGCCGTCTATGATAGCGCTTGTATCTATCACCTTAGCATGTCTCTTTGGTTTTGCTGATTTAGGTGGTTTGCTACCGAAAGAGGCCTTAGCTAAAAGCCTCTCGCTTAATTTTTCTAAGAAGTCAAGTATCGGAAGCTCAGCCAAAGTTTTACCACCGATAACCGCTCCAAGATAGCCAAGCCCAAGGGCACTCATGGTGTAAAGAAAAACTTGCCATACGCCTTGAGTAAAAATCTCAAAAAAGTTTGATATTAGCCTTGCAAGGAAAAGACCAAGGGCAAGCCCGATGGCTCCTCCTATTAACTTGACAGGTGCTAATCTTTTAAAGATATCTTCAAGATAAAGCGTCCCAATGCCAAGCAAGCACCCAAGCCCACCCCCAGCTAAAACCATCCACCATCCACGGTCTTTGAAATAAAGATAGAAGATTATCACTCCGATGATGGTAGTTGCCGAGACAAAAAGGGCTCTAAACTTGCTTAGCTTCATGGGCTTAGGTTTTTAAAAGTTCGTCAATCTCCTTTTCCAATTCTTTTTCTGACCTTCCAGTGGCTAAGGAAATTTCGGTAATCAAAAGGTTTTTTGCTTGCTCAAAAAGTTTTCGTTCGCCGAAGGATAGGGGCTTCTTTTTTGAGATTTCATGCAACTCCCGAAGAAGGCTTGCGAGCTCAAAAATGTCTCCAGACTTCAGCCTTTCAGTATATTCCTTGTAGCGCTTATTCCAAGAGCCGTTGAAGCATACTTCCCTTGGTTCTTGCAAGATTTTGAAAACTTGCGGGACAGAGCTCTTAGAAATTATCGGGCGAAGCTTGATCTTATTAACCGAATGTTGAGGGATGATGAATTCGGTGTTCCGGTCAAGGAGTTTACAGACATAACTTAGCACCTTTGTGCCGGCAATCTCCTTTTCTTCAATACGAATTATTTTTCCAATACCACAGCCTGGATAGACAACAAGGTCATTTTCTTTAAACATGGACCGTCACCAAAACTAATTATACTATAAATAAGGAAATTTTAAACTTGAAGGGGTTGGTTCAAAAAAACCTATGTCACCCCAGGCTTTGCCCGAGGTGCGTAAGTGCCGAAGGACCCCTTGCTGTAAGCTCGGGGCGACATAAAAAGGGCTGGCTTGGGATGACATAAAAAAGTGGTGCCTAATATAAGCTCTCACGAAGCCAAGGGGAAAAATTAAAAAACATAGCTCAAAAACAAAGAACTAAACTTGGGTCATAAGGAGGTTTAGGTCAAGGGGTCTTTGGGCGAGCTCATTGTCAAGGTAAAAGAGGGCTTGAGGGTCGTTTTTTATAAGTCTAAGCTTATTAAGTATGGCTTTAAAGGATGCCTCCTCTTCTACCTGTTCATCTACAAACCATTGCAAGAAGTTCTCGGTAGCGTAGTCCTCAAACTTTCTTGCTAAGGTCATAAGCTTGTTTATCCTTGAGGTAACTTCTTGCTCATGCTTATAAGCGTAGGCAAACACATCCTCAGGACTTTGCCATTCCTTTGGTGGGGCAGGGATCTCCTGAAGCACAACCCTTCCATCCCTCTCAAAGATAAACTTATAAAACTTCATGGCATGCATGAACTCTTCCGCAGTTTGAGCCTTCATCCAATGGGCAAAGCCTGGCAA
>Ga0080005_129917_pt1 | contig 29147 bp, 34 predicted proteins | sample JossMetagenome_2_FD_69208 | JGI IMG/M metagenome (GOLD analysis project Ga0080005, IMG submission 69208) | Hot spring sediment microbial communities from Joseph's Coat, Yellowstone National Park, USA - JC3_ASED (SPADES assembly) (version 2) | ecosystem: Environmental > Aquatic > Thermal springs >...
ACACAGGGCTTGTCTATGTACCACCCACATCCGTAAAGGATGCAGTCATTGAGCTGATAGACGCAGGCATCAAGCTTATATACATAGTAACGGAGCATGTGCCCATAAGAGATACGGTGTACTTTTACCATTATGCCAAAGAAAGGGATGTGATCATAGTGGGACCAACTTCTTTAGGTTGCATTGTGCCTGAAATTCCCGCAAGGATCGGTGCCATAGGTGGGAAGGACCCAACCATAGCATACGCACCGGGTGGTCTTGTGATTCTGTCTAAATCTGGTGGACTTACCACTACCACTGCGGAGATGTTTAAAAGAAGAGGTTGGGGTGTTTATATGGCGCTTGCCCTCGGTGGAGACGTGATCTCTTGCACCACCTTTGCGGATGTGCTGGAAAAAATAGCCGACGATCCTAAGGTAAAGGGCGTGATCATTCAGGGAGAGGTGGGCGGTTCTTATGAAGAAAAAGCTGCGGAGACCATCCTAAGATTGTACAAAGAAGGCAAATGGAACAAGCCCGTTGCTGCCTTTGTGGCCGGAAGGTTCCAAGAGAACTTGGAAGGTGTGTCCTTTGGACATGCGGGTGCTATAGTGGAAAGGGGCAAAGGTAAGGCTACCGACAAGATCAGGATGTTCAACGAAGTAGGTAAAGAGACGGGACTTGTAAAAGTGGCAGAGTTTTACCATGAGCTGGTACATTGCATAGAGGAACTTGGAGTTCCAAGGGACTTCGAAGACACCACTCCCGGCGGAAAGGTAAAGCCTCTTTATTCCACAATAGACGAAGAAACCTGCAAGTTCGTAGGATAAAAAAAGGGGCTTTGCCCCCGCTTTTATCTGTATGAGATCCTTGTTTTCTTTCTTTCCATATAGCCCTTCCTTAGAGTGTATCCCTCTTCTGGATAAAGACTATAGAAGAGGTTCTGCACGTGATTGCCCTCTACAAAGAAACACCATCTCTCTAAGGCACTACCTACCACAATGAAAAGGAAAGTAAATTCTATAAAGTTGTAATCCACCTTGCCCGTGATCCACATATAAAGCACAAAAAACAGAGGGACTATGAAGGTAAGGATGTATGCCAAGGGAAGAACGCTGGGAAGCAACTCTTTACCCTTTCTGTAGTAAAACTCCTCTGTGCAGTAATTGTCCGTTGTAGTGCCCGTGTCCAAAACCCTTATAGGTCTATTGTGTGGAAGGTTTAGGGCTTCGTTAATGGTAGGTTTTTTTATGTAAAACTGCCTTATGTTGAAGGCAAGCCTGAAGGCAAGTCCCAAAGCCAAGAAAAGAAACGTCAAAAATATGTACGTTCCCACAAACTCTTTGCGATAAAAGTAAGTCAAAGCTAAAAAGGCAGAAGAGCCAAACATCAGATACATGTTCAGATAGTAAATTACAGAGATGGAAGTGTTCCACTCCAGGACAAACCTGTTGGATGCGTAAATCATTGCTGTAGAAAAGGCGCTCAGCCACCCAAGGATAGAAGTTATTATGCCAAAGAAGTGATACCAAAAGCCCGTATGGTCAAAAAACCTCAAAAGGGCAAAGATCAGAAGGGTAAAGCCATAAGCTCCGCTAAAGACCGCCTCCCGCGAAAGCCAAGAGGTATGAAATCTCTTTACAGCCTTCCACGCCCTGAGCTTGTGTCCCAAGTGAAAGCTGGCACCTATGGCACCAAGACCTATAAGCACCAAGGATATAACGTTGGATATCAACACCATATGCTTGGGTAGGGCAGTATCCTTACCAAAGAGTGTCAAAAATTCCATAAAGTAGGTAAAGTTAAAGAGCCCAATGGAGATGCCCGCCGTCAAAAAAAACCAAATCAAAGAGAGTGGTGGATGCATCCTTCAACCTCCTTTATAGTGTCTTCTAACTACCTCAAGGAAAAGTGGGTTTTCTGCTTCTAAAAGATGCTCATCTACATGGACCTTGGTTTCGGTCCGTGGGAGGTAATGATTGGCTGGGTTTGTGCCCATATCTGGGAATAGCACAAAGCCGTTGCGTTCCTTTATCATCCTGTAGGCTTCGCTGTTTGGGTCCTCTATGTCTCCAAAGAACCTTGCCTTTGCTGGGCATGTTAACACGCAGGCGGGCTTTCTGTGTTCCGGTGGCAAAGACTCGTCGTATATCCTATCAATACACAGGGTGCATTTTTTCATCACCTTGTCCGCCTCGTCAAACTCCCTACAACCGTAGGGGCAAGACCAAGAGCAAAGCTTACAGCCTATGCAATCGTCGTAATTGACGAGCACTATGCCATCCTGTTCCCTTTTGTAGCTGGCACCGGTGGGGCAGACGGGCACACATGGAGCATCCTGACAATGTAGGCAAGACTTGGGAAGGTGAAAAACCTGCGTATTTGGAAATTCTCCCATCTCGTAGGACATGATGCGGTTATACCAAACACCCTTTGGGTTCCTGCCGTAGGGATCAAAGTCCGATAGGGGTCCAAAAGAAGCTTGTGTGTTCCACTCCTTGCAGTTTGTAGCACAAGCATGACAACCAACGCATGTGTTTAGGTCTATCACCAACGCATACTGGGGCATGGTCACTCCTCCTCTACAAGCCTTTTTGATAAAAGCCTTTTTAAGGCTAAAAGCTTACGAAGCAATAAGTTGCTCATTTCTCTCATTCTATTAAGCTTTTCTTCATCTGAGGGCTGAGGATTTTTGGGGTCTATTTGCATGCTAATTCCATGAAACTCACAATGAATTTTTTCTATTTCGTCCACTAAAGCCTTCACTTCCTCAGGAAGCTCGTCCTTTACAGGCACCACTGTACTGTCCCACTCTACACCAAAATTACATTCATGGCAAGTTTTGTGGGTAAATTCTTCACCATCCTTTATAGCCCTTTCCAATCTAGACACATAAGTATCGTGGTGAGAAATAAAAATACCCACTTTGTTAGCAAGCTCCTTCAATACTGTAAACGGCATCTCTACACACCTCCTTCAAGCCCAAATATGCGTTTATATATATTACTAACGCATAATAGGGCATGGCTACTCCTGCTTTACAAGCCTTTTTAGAGCTAAAAGTTTCTGAAACAATGAAGCGCTTAGCTCCTTCATTCTATTAAGCTTTTCTTCATCTGAGGGCTGAGGGTTTTTGGGGTCTATTTGCATACCAACTTCATGAAATTCGCAATGAATTTTTTCTATCTCCTCCACTAGAGCCTTCACTTCCTGAGGAAGCTCGTCCTTTATAGGCACCACAATGCTATCCCACTTTACACCAAAATTGCATTCATGACAAGTTTTGTGGGCAAACTCTTCGCGGTTTTTAACAGCTCTTTCTAACTTGGATATGTAAATGGCATGCTGAGAAATCAACATATCCGCCTCACCAAGAAGTTCTTTTAATCTTGTCAATGGCATTTTTACACCCCTCCTCCAAAGACTTCTTTTGGTCTATTTCTAATTTTTTCCAATTTTAAAAGCTCCGAGAGAACCTTTCCCTTTTCCCTTGTTTGGGAGGTAAGTTTAAAGCCCTCTTCTGTGTTCTTATAAATCTCAAAGGTCTTCCTATTTGGGTCTAAAAGCCAGTACTCCTTTACTCCTGCCTTTTCATAAACCTCTTTTTTCACAATCAGGTCGTAGTAAGCGGTGGAGGGAGAGAGAATTTCCACCACCACATCTGGAGGTCCAAATATGCCCTTTTCTTCAACCTTTGCCTTGCCCTCTTTAAGAAGAACCACTATATCTGGCTGAAAAACATTCTTCTCGTCAAGATAGACATCTATGGGGGAAATTAGAACTTCACCCAGTCCTTTCTCTTCCAAAAGCCTTGAGAGTTTCAAAAAGACCCTACCAACCGTCCTTTGATGGCTATAACTGGGCACTGGACTCATTATTAGCTCTCCTTCTATGAGTTGATAGTATGGGGGTCCCTCGGGAAGCTCAGTGTAGTCCTTGACTGTCTTTTTTGTTATCACGCTCACGAAAAGACCTCCTGCAAGTCTATTTCTATACCCAAAATTTCCGAGAAAACCTTTCCCTTCTCTCTTGCTTGGGAAGTAAGTTTAAAGCCCTCTTGAGTATTTTTGTATATCTCGAAAGTTCTTCTTTGCGAGTCCAAGACCCAATATTCTTTAACCCCTGATTTTTCATAGACTTCTTTCTTTATGGTAAGGTCATAGTAGCCAGTGGACGGTGAGAGTATTTCTACCACTACATCGGGAGCTCCTTCCACACCTCTTTTGGTCATCTTTGCCCTTGAACCTTCCAAGATTACTACTATATCCGGTTGGAATACATTCTCCTCGTCAAGATAAACATCCACCGGCGAATAAAACACCTCGCCCTTTTTAGGTATTTCTATCAGGGTGTAGAGCATGTGGAACAGCCTTTTTGAGGTCCTTTGATGTTCAAGTGCTGGTGATGGGCTCATTATCAACTCCCCTTTTACAAGCTGATAGTAAGGCGGTCCCTCTGGAAGCTTTTCAAAGTCTTGGGCGGAGTATTTTCTTTCTTCCGAGAGCACTTTCATGGCTTATACCTTAAGACCTCCACCCATCTTTCTTTGATGTAATCCAGCGGTTCAACTTCAAACTGCGGGTAAGTCTCTGGCGTTTGGTCCTCTGCCTTATAAACCTTTACCTTTGTGTCAAACCACGCCAAGTGTCCGGTTATGGGGTCTCCGTAGTAAATCTCCCTTCCGCCTATGTTGATGCTGTGTGGAATTACATGGTTTAGTAGAAAGCCCTGATGCCCTTCCTCTGCCTCGGGCTTTAGTCCCCAAGCACCTTTCATTTTTCCTATGGCGTTCCAAGTCCATACAGAGTTGGGTTCTGTGGTGTTGGTTAAAAAGACCTGACATTTTACCTTGCCGACCCTTGACTCTACCCATACCCAGTCCAAGTGCTTTATGCCGAGCTTTTCTGCGGTCTTGGGGTTCATGTAAAGGTAGTTCCTGGTGGATATCTGCCTTAGCCATGCGTTTTGAGAATCCCAAGAGTGATACATCCACTGGGGTCTTTGGGTAAAGGCATAGAGGGGATAGTCCTTACCAGAGACCTCCTCCTCAAAGGGTGGATACCAGAAGGGTAGTGGGTCAAAGTATTTGACCAGCCTGTCCCTGAGTATGGGGTCGTTGGGTGGTTGGTTTTTGCCCTCCCAGAGCCCTTGACCCGCAAGCCTGAAGGTTTGCAAGGTTTCAAGGTAAAAGTTAAAAATTATTGGTGCCACCTTCTTGAGGAAGCCCACACTAACCGCCCACTCTTGGTAGTCTTTGTTAACATGTCTGTAAAATCTCATATTTTCTGGTAATTTGTAGTAGAAAAAGCCCTTGTTCTTTATGTACATCTCAAGCTGGTTGGGGTTTGGTTCTCCCACAAAGTGCTTGTCTCCGTTTCTACCCCTCCAACCCGCTAGAGCACCCACACCCGGTCTTATCTGCCAGTTTATAAGAAAGTCTTTGAAATCTTTGTATTTCCTTGAACCATCCGGATTGACAAAGCCCGGAAGCTTTAGCCTTGAACCAAGCTCCACCAATACATCACCCCAGCCCATCACATCGTAACCGTTAGCTTTGGGGTCTATGATGGGATGCCTTAGGGCATCCACGGGTCCATCCACCGCAGAGGGTGGTCTGTCAAGCAAAGACAGGGCAAACCACTGTTCCAAGTAGGTGGCATCGGGAAAAACCAAATCTGAGTATGCTACCTGCTCGCTGTAAAAGGCGTCTATGGTAATAATCTTGGGAATTATGTAGTTTCCTGCAGGGTCTGTAGCGGTAAGGGCCTGAATGATGTATGGTATGTTTTGGGAGGAGTTCCAAGCCATGTTTGCCATGTAGATCATCAAAACCTCTATGCGGTATGGGTTTTGCTGGTATGCGGCGGGGATCACATTATGTATAAGCCCGTGGGCGGTGAGTGGAAACCACCAGCTGTATGCCCAGTCTATTCTAACCGGGTTCCCTTTTTCATCTACCAAGAGGTCATCAGGGTTCTGCGGATATCCAAGGTGGGGTCCTGGATATACCTCTCCATACTTTATTTCGTCTGGTCTAGTGATTTTGTAGGGCTTTGGTAGGTCTTCTATGTGCTTGGGGTATGGGGGCTTGTTCAAAAAGCCTCCGGGTACATCCACCACCCCCAACATCATCATGAGCAAGAACACAGCCCTTGCGGTCTGAAAACCGTTGGTGTGGGATGCTATACCCCTCATTATGTGAAAGGAGACGGGTCTTCCTATGAACTTTTTGTGTTTTCTGCCCCAAACATCGGTCCATTCTGTCGGAATTTCTATGGGGTGGTAGAGGGCTATAGTGCCCATCTCTTTGGCGATCCTTTCTATATCCTTTGCGGGAATGCCAGTGATCTTCTCCACCTTTTCGGGAGAGTAATCTTTCACAAGCCTTTCTGCGAATATATCAAAGGCGGGTCTAACCTTGTAGCCCTCGGGGGTGGTAAATTCTCCAATAAAGGCAGGGTCTAAGTCCTCTGGAACGATCCGGTCTGCGGGTTTAAAGCTTTGGCTCTTTTTGTCAAAGACCATAGGTTTGCCTTCTGGATTCCTGTAAAAGAGACCGTCCCTTGGTGTACCGGGCGCTTGAATAACGAGCCAGGGTGCGTTGGTGTATTCCTTTAAAAACTCCCAATTCACCAGGTTGTATTTAAATAGCACATGCATTATGCCGAGGAAGAAGGCTCCGTCCGTTCCTGGTTTTATGGGCACCCATTCGTCAGCTATTGCTCCGTAGCCCCAACGGACGGGATTTACCACCACAAACTTTCCACCTTTGCGTTTCATTTCTTGAATGCCAAGCTTGAATGGGTTGGAGGAGTGGTCTTCTGCCACACCCACCAGCATGAAGTATTTGGTGTTTTCAAAGTCCGCTTCTCCAAACTCCCAGAAGGAACCACCTATGGAGTAAAGCCCTGCTGCGGCGATGTTTACGGAGCAAAAACCACCGTGCGCCGCCCAATTAACGGTTCCGAGCTGGCTTGCAAACCAACTGTTTATAGCTTGCATCTGGTCCCTTCCTGTAAAGAAAGCAATCTTGTAAGGACCTTTCTTCCTTGCATCTTCCAACCATTGGGTTGCAATCTGAAGGGCTTCTTCCCACTCTATTTCCTTGAACTGTCCTGAGCCACGGGGTCCTACCCTTAAAAGAGGTTTTCTGAGCCTTGCAGGGCTGTATTCTTTCATTATGCCCGAAGAACCCTTTGCACACAAAACGCCCTTGTTGGTGGGGTGTGCGTCATTTCCCTTTATGTATGCAACCTTGTTGTTTCTAACGTATACTTCTATACCACATCTACAAGCGCACATGTAGCAGGTGCTGTAAGTCTTCCTGTCGTAAAAGCTACCGCCTATGTCCATAACGGAACCTCCTGAACATATAAAGTTTATAAGCCTTTCTCTGTTTTTACTTTCAACTCTCTTATAATTTTATAAGCCTCTCTTATACATTGTGGGAAAATATTTAAGCAGACTCCTTTACAGACTTCACTCCAAGGAAGGCTTAAAATTAAAGCATTATGAGGCTTTTATTAGTGGAAGATGATAAAGCCTTAGGGAGACTTCTCAAAAAAGGATTAGAAGAGGAAGGCTTCTTTGTTGATTGGGTTTCTAACGGGCTTACTGCTCAACAGTACGTAGAAGAAAATTCTTACGAAGTAATCATCCTTGACTTAATGCTACCTAAACAAGATGGTCTGAGCCTTCTTGAGAGTTTGAGAAAGCAAGGTATAAATACCCCTGTTCTGATACTCACTGCAAAGGGTTCTGTGGAAGATAAAGTAAAAGGGCTAAACGCTGGAGCTGATGATTATCTTGCTAAGCCCTTTGCTTTTGAAGAACTCGTGGCAAGAATAAGGGCTTTAATAAGGCGTCAGCATGGCATAGCGCAAGGTATCATATCCTTTGGAGATGTGAGTGTAGACATAGTAAAACAAAGGGTAGAGTTCAAAGGTCAAGAGTTAGAGCTTACAGGTATGGAGCTGAAACTCCTCATGCTTCTTGCTTTAAACTCTAACAAAGTTTTGTCTAAAACTTACATAGCCCAGAAGTTATATGGATGGGAATACGCACCAGATAGCAATGTTATAGAAGTGCTGATAAGTAGACTCAGAAAAAAGATAGACCCTCAAGGTAGATATATAAAAACGGTAAAGGGATTGGGATACATACTTAAGATATGAAAAGTCTATTTTTGCAAGTTTATTTGGTTTTTCTTGTGCTTTTTTTCAGCGCCTTTTTTCTTGTTTTTCTCTTTACGCAGTTGACACTAAGAAGTGTAATAACACAAGAAATAAACTCCTCTTTGTCTGTTATGTGGCAGTCTGTAGCATCTTTGGTGCAGGAAGAAGACTTTCAATACGATGAAGAGGTCATGGTAAACTTCCGTAAGGGTGCGGGTAGTTTTCTTAAGGTCTTAAAAGACGGAAAACCTATAGAACTTCAACCTGACAAAAGCGTGCTTAATTTTCCATCAAAGTATGGACTTTTCCTTTTTGAAATCAACGGTAAACAGTTTGCTGGCTACGGCAATAAGTATGGTAATTACTATATAGTAGTTTACAAAGACATAACCAATAAAAAAGCCCTCTCGGAGGAGTTCTCTAAAAAATTCGTTATTGGTTGGCTTACTCTCTTGTTTTTATACACCTTAATAGCCTATCCTCTGTGGCGTCTTTCTTTCAGAGTAGTAAGAAAGCTAGCTCAGAGAATAAAGGAAAGTAATCCTGCAAAGCTTGAAGTTTTAGACGAACGTGTACCTTCCGAACTAAAGCCTATAGTAGAATCCTATAATCGCTTAGTAGAACGGCTAAGTACGTATCTTAACACTCAAAAGTTCTTTTTCTACCATCTTTCTCATGAGCTTAAAACTCCTTTATCTATAATAAGAACATCAGCGGATTTAGCCTTGTCAAGGCAGAGAAGGCCACTTGAGATGCGAGAGCTTTTGCTTAGCATAAGGGATGCGGTAGATAGAGCTACTCAAACTCTTGAAAAGCTTCTACTTCTTTACAGATTGGAAGCGCAGAATGTAATACCAAAGAAGGAGAAACTTGAACTGAGAGCTTTGGTTATGGATGTGCTGGAGGAGTTCAAACAATTGATAGAAAGCAAGAATTTAAATGTGGAGGTTTTTCAAGACAGCTTTGAAGTAGAAGGTGATTATGAACTTGTGCATTCTCTCCTTAGCAACCTGATAGAAAACGCCATAAAGTATAGTTTCCCTAATGGGACTATACGCATACATAAGCGTGATACATGTCTTGTTATAGAGGATGAAGGCGTTGGAATACCTGAGGAGGATCTTAAGAAAGTTTTTGAACCTTTTTTTAGGTCTGAGCAAGCAAAGCAGGAGGAAGGTCTGGGACTTGGACTGAGTATAAGCAGAGCTATTGTACAGATAATGGGTTGGCAGATACACATACGTAGTAGTCCCAACAAAGGAACTTCTGTGAAAGTCTGCGTAAGGAACTTTTAAGCTTACGTTCAGATATCTTTAAGTCAAGGTTAATGTCGGGTCTTTATCATAATCACAAAACCTTTAAGGAGGTGCAGCCATGAAGAAACTGCTCCTAGCAGGAGCCACAACGCTAGCAGTTCTTTCTTTTGCCCTTGCAGAAGAGGGCAAAGCCCCTAATCCTGCGGATGCACGCATTAGTCCGCAGGAAGCCATCAACACCGCCAAGTCTAACATCCAAGGTAATGTGCTTGGCTACGAGTTGGAGGATGAGGACGGAAAACTCGTGTATGGGGTTAAGATTGCCAAGGGTTCTGATGTCTACGATGTAAAAGTGGATGCACAGAACGGTAAGGTGGTAAAGGTGGAAAAGGACGAAGAAGGCGAGGAAGACTGATTATTACCTTAGCGCCCCATGCGGGGCGCCCTTTAAAAGGAGGTTTCGGAATGGACAAGATACCTCAAATCACACTGCTTTTTTGGCTTATGAAGATAGTAGCCACCACAATGGGCGAGATGTTTGGAGACTATCTTTCTATGTCTCTGAACCTTGGCTACAGGGTTAGCTTTGGCATAACTGGTAGCCTTTTCTTGCTTGCTATGTTTTTCTACTCTAAGGTGGTAAAGGGATATAACGCCTTACTTTTCTGGCTTCTCATCATCTCTACCACTACTGTTGGCACGGAAATATCCGACATGATAGACAGGACCTTCCACTTAGGATATCTAAAGGGAAGTCTGCTTCTTTTCTCGGGTCTCTTTATCGTGCTTGGTCTTTGGTATGCTAAGTACAGAAACCTACATATACGTCCCATAAATGACCCTTTTAAAGAATACCTATTCTGGACAGCGGTTCTGTTTTCTAACTCTTTGGGCACAGCTTTTGGGGATTTCCTTACCGACAACATGGGGCTTCACTTTCTGAGCGCGTCCATGCTAACACTTACCATAATAGGCATTACTGCACTTCTTCACTTTTTAATAAAGGGCTACGATGATTTTCTCTTCTGGATAGCCTTTATATTTACAAGACCTTTCGGAGCTACTTTCGGAGACTTTCTTACCAAACCCAACGGAGGATTAGGTTTGGACAGACTTTCCGCATCTCTTACCGCTTTAACAATATTCGTTCTTCTTCCTTCAATAGAGCATATAGTATTCTTACGGAGGAAAAATGAGGCATCTGTTTAATACGGACCCAGAAGTTTATTCAGCCATAGTAAGGTGTTATAATTATAGATAAGTGGGTGCGTAGCTCAATGGCAGAGCGGGCGGCTCATAACCGCCCGGTTGGGGGTTCGAGTCCTCCCGCACCCATTTCTAGCTTAAAAACCTCTTCAGAACATCTCCAAAAAAGACAAAGATGCCTATCCTCACCCCACGAGCTATCACAGTTGCTATAAGAAAGGTAAACAGAGGCATGTGGAAGATGCCCGCAAGCCAACAAACTAACTTGTAGGGTTCTCCTATAAGCACCGCAAAGAAGCCGTACCTATTGAAAATGGCTTCCCCTTTTGTGTATAGCCTCTCTCCAAAGATCCTTCTTACAAAGCTTTCCCCCAAAAGCCTTGCCAAAAAGAAGGCTACAAGAGCACCCAATAGGTTGCCAATAAAAGCCACAAAACCAGCGGTGTATGGGTTTAACTTAAAAAGGGGTGCGGCGGTTATGAAGGGATAAGGAGGTATAGGCTGGATTATAGACTCGGTAAAGGAAAGAACAAAGAGGGCAGTGTATCCGTGCTCCATAACAAAATCTTCTGCCCACTTTTTCAACTCAGGAAAAAACTGCTCTATCAAATTTCTACCTCCATACCGTCATAGGCGCAAAGGGTTTTCACTCCTGTTTCCTTTTCCACCTCCAAGGCTATGTCTTGCAGGTGATGGTTCATAAGAATTTCATAGCCAAAGTGGGTGAGTATGGCAAGCTTTGGTTTTAGGTGAGCCAGCAACTTTTTTGCGTCTTGAACTGTAAGGTGCTCTATATACTTGGTTTTTTTGTAAAGGGTGGTGTTTATGATCATTAAATCCAACCCTTTGGGATAAGCCTCAAGCATGCGGTCCTCGTAGAGGGCACAGGAAACATAAAGTATTCTTTCGTTGTAGAGTATAGCGTAGGTCTCTGTGTGATGATGTGTGTGCTTCATCACCGCCTTTATGCGGAGACCATTGTAGCTGTACTCTTTGCCCTCCTCTAATATAAACTCTCCTGCAAGCCTCTCTTTTCTTATAAAGGGAAGGACTACTCTGTTTTCTCCTTCAAGGGCAGACCTTGGTGCAAACAGAACCACCTCTCTCTTCTTTCCACCGTCGGTGGCAGACTCAATGACAGAGTTTATATCCGCAGAGTGGTCCAAATGTACGTGAGATAGAACAACGCAGTTTATCTGCCTTGGGTCAAAGCCCATTTGGTGAAGATAAACAAAGGCACCCGGTCCAGGGTCTGTATGAACCCAGAGGTCCGAAAGCCTTAACAAAAACCCACCGGCCCGACGTAGATGCCTGAAAACGCTTGCCCTTCCGCCTGCGGTGCCGAGGAATATAAGCCTATCACTCAAGTATTATAGACCCGCTGGGGCAGTCCTGAGCCACTTTCTGTAGCCTCTGGAGGGTATCCTCTTTGAAAGGCTTGATATAGACTATAGGCAAACCATCTCCTCTGTCTGCAAATACCTCCGGCACCTCCTCGTAGCAGAGACCACAGGCGGTACAGGTATCTATATCAACTATTATGCTTCCTCTGTAATTATAGAGCCACTGGGGCATTCGTCGGTGACCTCTTTTACCTCAGCCTCAAGCTCAGAGGGCACTACCATATATCCATCGGGTCCAGGAGAAACTACCTCCGCAATGCCATCACCTCTGTTTTTGTAAACCTCTGGAACCCTGTCGTAGCAGAGCTCACAGGCGGTGCAAGTGTCTGGGTCCACCTTTGTCTTTATAGCCATACCTTAACCTCCTAAAAGTTTTGAAGTGGATAAATTATAGCACATTTAGAAAATAAATGTGTTTTTAATCATCTTTTGCCCAAAACCTCTGCCACAGTTTTTCCTATAAAGGCAGGATTTTCTATTACATGAACTCCTGCGTCCCTGAGGGCTGACATCTTAGCCTGGGCAGTACCTTTTCCACCGGTGATTATAGCACCAGCGTGTCCCATCCTTCTACCCGGTGGTGCGGTTATACCAGCAATGTATGCAAAAACAGGCTTCTTTACGAACTGCTTTATATACTCTGCTGCTTCCTCCTCCGCAGTCCCACCTATCTCACCTATCATGAGTATAGCCTCCGTCTCTGGGTCCTCGTTAAACATAGCAATCACATCCTTGTGGGATAGTCCATGCACAGGGTCTCCCCCTATACCCACTGCGGTAGATTGCCCAAGCCCATAGCGGGTAAGTTGATGGGATGCCTCGTAGGTTAGCGTTCCACTCCTTGAAACGATTCCTATGGTGCCCCTTTTGAATATGTGTCCGGGCATTATACCCACCTTTGCCTCTCCTGGGGTTATTACACCGGGACAGTTGGGACCTATAAGCTTTGCCTTTGGGTAGTTCCTTAGCATGTAATGTTTTACTTTAAGCATGTCTCTTACAGGGATACCCTCCGTTATACAAACCACCAATTCTATGCCCGCATCTAAGGCTTCTACTATAGCATCCGCTGCAAAGGCGGGGGGTACAAAGATCAAGGAGCAATTGGCAGAGGTTTCTTTTACCGCCTCCTCTACCGTATTGAATACGGGGATGTCCTCTACCTTTTGCCCACCTTTGCCAGGGGTAACGCCCGCTACTACCTGAGTGCCATAGGCCTTACACTGGAGGGCATGGAAAGAGCCCTCCTTCCCTGTGATACCTTGCACCACTACCCTGGTGTTTTTATCCACCAAAATTGCCATAGGCCTCCTCCAAAAGTTTATGATAGAGGTTATATAATTCTAACACCTTTCCACAAAAAGGCATTTTAAAAACTTTAGGTGATGTTTTTTCTCTCTATTTTAAAGTATGCGATTATAATTAATTTGTTATACCACCAAAGGAGGTTGTGCTATGGAAGCCTCAAGGAGAGACCTTTTAGGCTTTGCGGTGGGAGGCTTGGGTGTCCTGGGGGCAATAGGCGTGTTATATCCTATAGTTAAGGTGCTTTCTCCCAGCCAAGCTTCCCTGGCAGGAGCCAGAGTAGAGGTGGATGTTTCCCAAATTCCAGACCTTCAGGTCAGGGTTGTTTCTTGGAAGGGCAAACCTGTCTTTGTAGTCAAGCTACCGCAGGGCTTTCAGTGGAATGGCAAGAGGTTAAACGACCAAAATGCGAAGCTCCTGCAAGGGCAAGACGCCTACGCCCTTGTGGCAGTATGCACCCATCTCGGCTGTGTACCCCTCTGGAAACCACAGGGAGAAGGAGAGTTTAACTATCCCGTGTTTCACTGTCCCTGTCATGGAGGGTTCTACTCACCATGGGGCGATAACATTGCAGGTCCTCCACCAAGACCATTGCATGTACCCCCTCAAAAGAGGGAAGGCAATAAGCTTATCATTGGAGAAGCAGGTTTCGTAAAGGAATTAACTTAAGGAGGTTGGCCATGATCGGAAGGATCGGAAGATGGTTTAACGAAAGGGCAAAGCTATCAGAACTATGGCAGTCCCAAATGGTAGATTACAAAGTTCCAAAAAATCTAACATTTCCTTACGCCTTTGGCGTAATGGCTTTGGTGGCTTTTCTCATTCAGATAATCTCTGGTATATTCTTGGTAATGTATTACCAACCCAACATCCACACCGCCTTCGATAGCGTTAACTACACTATAATGAAGGAAATTCCCTTTATGTGGCTAATTAGGCACATCCATGCAGCAGGTGCTAACTTCTTCCTAGCTATAGTTTATCTTCACATATTCGCTGGAATATACTACAACGCATACAAAAAACCTAGGGAACTAACCTGGATTGTAGGCTTTTTCATATACTTTGTCCTTCTTATGACCGCCCTATCCGGTTATCTTCTACCTTGGGGACAGCTCTCCTACTGGGGAATGGTGGTTACCACTGAGATACCCACCTCCATAGACAGTGCTCCCATCATAGGCAAGCTAAAGATCGGAGAAACCATATCCGTATGGATGAAGGGTGGTTACGAGTTAGGTCAGATAACCCTCGGAAGGTTCTTTGGGCTTCACATATGGCTATTGCCTCTCATTCTTTTGGGTCTCGTAGGCTTTCACTTCTACCTTATCAGGGCACACGGCATAACCTCACCAGATGGCAGGGAGATAGATAAGAAGAAGGAAGGTGTTCCCTTCCATCCCTATATAACTCTTAAGGAAGGTGCTTACTTGATGGGATACTTGGCGGTGTTCTTCTTCTTTGTGTTCTTCTACATGAAACACTTCTTGCCCGCAGATAACTACGACCCAGCCAATCCCTTCAAAACACCCGCCCACATAGCACCCGAATGGTATCTTTTGGCTTTTTATACCATGTTTAGGTCTATTCCAGACAAGTTCTTGGGTTTTGTGGTGTTCAACTTAGCCCTTCTCCTTCTGTTGATACTACCCTTCTTGGACTTCTCGCCCCTAAGAAGCGCAAGAAACAGACCCTTATTCTTTGCGATGTTTGTGGTGCTTGTAATATCCTCCATGGCTCTTACCATACTGGGAACAATGCCTCCAACCCCCACCAACGCATTGCTTGGACTCATATTTACCTTAGCCTTTCTCTCTTTCTTTATCTCCATGCCTATAATATCCATCTTGGAATGGGGTTGGTACAAAGCCAAAGGAGGTAGCAAAAATGATTAAGACGATATTCTTCACAGTGCTTACCGTAGCCTTTTTCTACATAGTATGGATCAACAACATCTTTGCTCCCCACGAAAAGTATGAAATGCCCCCAGAACACAGAAAGATCGCCATGGACTACAAGTATGCAAAGGAAGGGAGAGAACTATTCATTCAAAACTGTGCATCTTGCCACTCGGTAAGGTACGATGCCCTCTACTTGACACAGGTGCAGGCTAATCCTATGCTGGCATCCCTCCAAGAAAAATACGGAAAGGTCCTTCCGAGAGATGTCTATGAATCTGTCTTTATGAACGATCTAAACGCCCTGAAGGAATCCTTTGGAAAAGTTCCTCCAGACCTCTCTACCATATACTTGGTAAAGGGTCCAGAGTACCTTTACAACTTTATCCTTGAACCCCAAAAAGTTCTCCCCGGGACAACAATGCCACCTGTTATGGCCGGAAGACCAGAGGAGACAGCCAAAATCATTGCCTATTTGAGGTCCGTATCTGAACCACCCCCTCAGGAAAAGGCAAAGAGAAACATTATGGGCGTAGTGACCATAGGTTATCTTATAGTTATGGGCATTCTAATATGGCTTTGGAGAGATAGAATTCTCAAGAAGATGGGATTGCACTAAGACAGAAGTTTTTCAAAAAACATCCCCCACACCGGGGGGTGCTTTTACAATACTTTTTTGCATGCTCATCAATCAAAGCGTGGAACTCCTTATAGATGGTTAGGTCTTTTGGAATGTTCACCTCCACATAGGTTTTTAGGTCTTCGTAGCCACCATCCAAACCATATAGCCTTTTGAAAAGCCTTTTTGTGTAGGCGTCTATTACAAAGCTTAGGCGACCTCCTGCATACAAAAGAATTGCGTCTGCAGTTTCTTTGCCAATACCTTTTACCTTCAAGAGCTCTTCTCTGCTAACTCTATCCACCACATCTGTTGGATTAAAAAACTCGGCGATATGCTTTAACCTTTGGGCTTTTAGCCTGTAAAAGCCAGAAGATCTTATCAATTCCTCAAGCTCTTTGGTGGATACCTGCCGAATAAACTCAAGGGAAAGCTCTCCATATTTTTTAAGGTTTTCTAAAGCTTTTTCTACGTTCCTCCATGCGGTGTTTTGCGTCAGTACTGCCCCTATTATTATCTCATCCCTCGGGTCTGTGCCTTTGGTTGCATGATAGCCTTCATCCACAGGCCACCAACCTTGATAGCCGTAGAAATCAAGTAGCAATTGATAAAGCTGAACTAAGGATAGCATGGACCTTTTCCTTTACCAACTCTGGCTCTTTTTTGTACTCCTTTCCCAGCTCAAGGGCTTGCGTTGTGGATATTATTCCTTCCTTCCTCAAAAACTGTAAAAATTGGGTAAAGTTGTGTGGTTTTTTAACATCCAAGGCACCCCTTTCAAAGTCAAGGAGGTAAAGCCTTCCGTCTTTTCCTACTAGTAGATTCTTGTCAAGCCGTGCAAACTCATCCCTGTTAATCCTAAGACTGTCTAAGAGATAGGCAATCTCCAAAACCTGCATGTATAAACTTATCTTCTCTTCAGGGCTAAGGGAAAGGTCCTCTATGGGCACGCCATCAATAAACTCATACATGATAAAATCTTCTCCACTGAGGATAAGCTTTGGAAAGTAAGGGTAGTCCTTTAGCCTTTCTAAAATTCTTGCCTCCTTCCTTATGGCGTACTCCTTCTCTTGGGCTTTTGCCACCTTTATGGCAACCTCCTTCCCTTCAAAAAAGCCCCTGTATACGATTCCCCTCCAGCCTTCATCCAGATAGGTTAGACTTTGTATCTTAGGCTTTAGCTCCTCAAACCTCATCCACCACTTTGTATCCCCAGCTTTCCACTGCGGACTTTAGGCTCTCAAAAGGTACATGATCCTCCGCTTTCACCCTTGCACGTTGTTCATGAAGGGAGACGTCCACCTCGGAAACACCCTCCACGCTATAGAGGGCATTCTTTACTGTCCTAACGCAATGCTCACAGGTCATCCCTAAAATCTTTAGCTCTATCTCTTTCATAACATTTTTAATATAATCCTTGCATCCTCTTTGGTGTTCATGTTGATAAAGGCATAAGAAAAAGGCTCCACATCCTCCACCAGTTCGTAGCCTACCTTTTCCACAAATTCCATAACCCTCAGCCCACCACCCTTCAAATACTCCTCAAGGGCGGATTTTACTCCCTTGGGATATACCCCAAAGAGTGGAAAGATTTTACCCTTAACCTTAAAAAGCGTTATTTTGTCTTTTGACCTTTCCCAAATCAGAGAAATGAGTTCTCCTTTAATAAGTGGCATGTCTGCGCTTAAAACAATCACTTTATCTTGGCTGGTATGAGACAGGACTGTGTACAGACCAGCTAAGGCGAACTGCTCTTGCAGGACATCCTTCAAAAGTTCTACTCCTTTCAGAAAGCTATACTTTTGTGGCTCCTTTGCCACTACGAAAACTCTGTCGCATACCTTCTTGGCTTGTTCAACCACCCACTGGATGCAAGGTTTTCCCTTTAAGGGAAAAAGTGTTTTATCCTCTCCAAACCTTCTGCTTTGCCCACCCGCAAGTATATAGCACTCCATCATTCTTTTTTGAGTATTTCTTCCAGTGTTTTTCTATAGGAAGGGTCATCCTTCATCTCCAAAGCCTTTTTTATATAAAGGAGGGCTTCCTCTTTTTTACCTTGCTTGTTTAAAACGTAGGCTAAGTTGTTCAGCACATCTGGGTCTTCCTTTAGCTCAAGGGCTTTTCTGTATTGCCTTTCAGCCTTCTCATACTCTCTTCTTTGGGCATAGATATTTCCCAAATTAAAGTATGCTAAATAGTTTTTCTTATCTTTCCTTATGGCTCTCTTATACTCTTCCTCCGCCAAGTCCAACTTTCCCTGTTTTTCGTATAGATACCCTAAGTTTATATGTTCCTCCGCGGTCAAAGGGTCTTTTAGGATTATAATCTGTGGCACTGCACAGCTCCCGCAAAGCATAATAATGAGAGAAGAAATAAGCTTTCTCATTCTAAGGGAATATTGTATGTTTCGTAACCAAAAAAGTAGCCGTGTCCGTAGTCCGCACCAATGCGGATAGCACCCTGTATCCAAAAAGCTGTTGCGTTTTTAAATCTACTATATGTTCAAGCACCATCTCTGCCTTTAATTTTCTGCCTCTTTCCTCCATGAGGATATTTTACTCCAAAAGCACACTACCAAATCTATGCCTTAAAAATTCCTGAAAGTTTTCCACAACCCTGAAGGCGTCCTTTAAAAGTCCCCTTTCTTGCTTTGAGAGTTTTTCCGGGTCTATGTAGTTATCCGGCTCTTTTCCTTTAATGATCTTGTCCGCCTGTTCTCTAAATCTTAACATGTTCAAAAACCTGTACGCCTCTAAAAGGTCTCTTCCAAAATTCTTCTCTAAGATGCCCCTTTCCATAAGCACCCTTATTCGGTCGTAGGTGTTTCTCTCCAAAATCCCGTTAGAAAGACTGAGACACCTGACGCCATGGGTTATGGGAAATATTCCACCCTTCTTTAGATCAAGCTTTCCTTTGTGTTCCCCACTCCTTTCCACCACGAAGCCTTTAAAGAATGTTAAAGGTGGCCTGAACTTTAAACCTTCACTTACAAAATAAACCATAAATAAGCTTTTCCCTTTTATTTTTTTATGAACATATTCTTCCAGTCCATCCGCCAGAGTTTTATCTCCAAAGACGCTCCTAAAGTCAAAAAATATGGCAGATCTCAAAACATTCTCCGGGACGGGAGTGTCTATCCAAGAGCTTATCCTTTTTTTCCACTCTCTTTCTGAACCTCTCCACTCTGGGTTTGATAGCATCACATTCCCTGGACAGGGTGGAAAGCCTACCCTTAATAGCACCTTTATATATTCCTCCGAGAACCTTTTGAAATACTCGTTGGCGTCAAAGTCAATAATGGGAAGGTCTCTGTATATTAGGGCGTTATCTTGGTCTGTTTTTAGGCTTTGCTCTTGCCTACCTTCGCTCCCCAGAACTAAAATACAGAAAGGAACCAAAGGCTCCTCTCCAAGCCTTGATATTGTCAAAAAGACAGACCTTTTCATAAAGCGGTCGTTTAATTCCGAGACATATTTCCCCACCCTCTCTGGGTCCGCCCCTTCCAAAACAAGTTCCACCACCGCCTTTGTGGTCTGCCTATATAGAAAAGCCAAACTTTCCTCATCCTTAGCCTTTTCTATTTCCTTAAACAAAAACACAAAGTTCTTGCTCTCATAGAGGATAATATTCCTATCTTCCAAAATCCCCGAGGGCTGTTGGTCGGAAAAGACAACTACCCTCCTTATGGCATGCTTGGACATTAGGGTAAGCACATCCATAAGGTAATCCCTTTCATCCACTCCAATTACGGGAAAGGTTGCCACCTCAGCAGCCTTTGTCTCCCTTGGGTCTTTACCCTCTCCTAAAACTCGCTTGATTATATCCCTTTCCGTGATTATACCGTAGCCATCTTTGAGTTTGACAAGAACTGCCCGATGGTCCTCCTTTGCCATCAGGTTTATTACTTGGTCTATGCTGTCATTCTCTCCCACAATGGGTACCCCTCTTGGGTTTAGGTCTTTTACCTGCACCCTTGCCAGCCTTTCCAAAAGGGAACTCCCCTCTTCTTTCTTTCTTTCAAACCTTCCAGTTAGCTTTCTTAGAAAGTATTGATTAAAAGCTTCAAAATCCTTGCAGAGCTTTTTAAAGATCTTATCCGGCAAGAGGAAAAGCAAGGTATCCTCATAGGCTATCGCAGTGGAAGATGGGCGCTCACCGGTCAAAAGGGATACAAAACCAAAGCTATCACCCTCCTGAAGGTAATCCAGCACCTCAGAACCCCTTTTCAAAAGAACCACACCCTTTCTAACTATGTAAAGACTGCTGAGCGGTGCGGAACCCTCTCGGAATATTACCTCATCCTTTTGGTAATACTGAACTTGAAGGTTGTAGACCACGCTTCTTAAGACCTCCGGGGTAAGAAGGTTAAAGGGCTCGTGTTCCCTCAAAAACCTTTCTGCGTCAAGCATCTCACAAAAGTTTTATCACAAGAAACCTAAGAATCAAAGGGCCCACCAAAAGCGAAAGGGCATGACGGCAGAGAAAGAGCTTTCTGTAGGGTCTGTATAGAGGCTCCATTGGTAGCTTTCTTCTTAAAAAAGCCCGCCGGAAGGCGAGCCTCTGTCTTATTCTGCTCCTATACCTAAGTAGGTTCTTACTTTTTGCTCTTCGTATTTTCCTTCAGCGTTTTCTTCCTTAGTCAAAAGTGAGATTATGATACCTATAAGGAAAGATGCAGGCATGGATATGAGTGCAGGGTTCTTCCAAGGGAATATGGGTGCAGAGTTTTTAAGTACATCAACCCACACAGTAGGGCTCAGGATTATAAGGATCACCGCCAATAGGGTACCCGTTAGTATACTGGCTACCGCTCCCGCAGTAGTAAACTTCTTCCAGAAGATGGACATGATCAGAGGTGGAAAGTTAGCGCTCGCAGCAATAGCAAAAGCAAGCCCAACCATAAATGCCACATTTTGACCTTTAAAGATGATACCTAAAATTATGGCAATAACGCCGAGTATTAAAGTAGCTATCTTAGCAACTTTTACTTCTTCCTCTTCTGAAGAATGTCCTCCCTTTACTACATTCACATAAAGGTCGTGTGATAAGGTAGAGGCACCCGCCAATGTAAGACCAGCAACTACCGCAAGTATAGTAGCAAAGGCCACAGCTGCAATAAATCCAAGGAAAATAGTGCCTCCTACAGCCTCAGCGAGCAATGGGGCTGCCATATTTCCGCCTTTGTCTATTTTGGATATAATCTCATGACCCACTATAGCTGATGCACCAAAACCTATTACAAAAGTCAGGATGTAAAAATAGCCTATAAATCCTGTAGCGTAAAATACAGATTTTCTGGCTTCCTTTGCATCAGGGACTGTATAAAACCTCATGAGTATATGAGGAAGTCCTGCGGTACCAAACATGAGAGCTAAACCTAGAGATACAGCATCCCAGGGATTAGCAACCAGTCCTCCCGGCATGAGTACTTTGTCTCCATATTTCTGTGCAACACTTGAGAAAAGTGCTATTGGGCTAAAGCCAAACTGTGCGAGAGCTAAGAGAGCCAAAAGGGTTGCACCGCTTAGAAGAAGAACCGCTTTAATGATCTGTACCCACGTGGTGGCTATCATTCCACCAAAGAGCACGTAAACAATCATAATGGTGCCTACTATGACCACCGCTAATTCGTAGGGTATTCCAAACAAAAGCTTTATTAGACTGCCAGAACCTACCATCTGAGCTATCAGGTAAAGTATTACAGTAGATAAAGCACCTAAAGATGCGGATACTCTTATGGGTTTTTGTGAGAGCCTGTAAGCCACCACATCTGCAAAAGTATACTTACCAAGATTCCTCAGTTGTTCTGCTATCAAAAACATCACTATAGGCCAACCCACAAGAAAGCCTATGGAGTAAATAAGTCCGTCATAACCCTTTAGAGCAACAAGACCTGCTATACCTAAGAAAGATGCAGCACTCATAAAATCACCCGCTATAGCTAAACCATTCTGAAAGCCCGATATACTCCGGCCGGCTGCATAAAACTCTGCGGTAGTTCTTGTTCTCTTTGCAGCCCAGTAGGTTATTCCGAGAGTTATAGCCACAAAAAGGAAGAAGAAAAATATAGCTACTGCGTTGGGTTGTCCAAGAGTTGTTTGTGGCATTGCCTACCTCCTCACCTTGTTTTTTATTTGCTCTACCACCTTATCATAATAGGTGTTTGCCCAAAGGACATAAACTCCCGTCAATAACCAAGAAAGCACTATTATGGCAATACCAACAGGTATACCTACTGTTAAGCCCTCAGTTATCTTTTGACTGAGCAGTTCTTTCTTGAAAGCTAGTACAAAAACGAAACCAAAATACATAATTAATTCAAGGACAGTTAAAAGTATAGATATCCTGTTCTTTTTTGACACAAGCTCCATAAATTCTTTTGTTTCGAGTATATCTTTCATGGCAAACCTCCATTATATTTGTTGGTAAAAGTATAACAAGTCTTTATGACTTTTGTCAAGTTAATTTTTCAAAAAGAAAGGAAAACCATAAAAACACGCAAGTTAAAAGCCTCTTTTAATTTCAAAAATATACGATTTTTATCATATGTTTTTGAGTTTTAAATTTTCCCTTGCTAGCCAAATAGGCAACGGTTTATACTTTTTAAAAACCTCCAAGGAGGTAAAACATGGAAGAAAGGAGTGAAGTTCTTTTGAAGGTGGAGGACAAGTATTACCCACCCAAGCACATTGTAGAAAGGGCGTGGGTAAAGGACTACGAAAGCCTGTATCAGGAGTCCATCAAAGACAGAGAGGGTTTTTGGGCTAAGGTGGCGGAGGAGCTTCACTGGTTCAAAAAGTGGGATAAGGTTTTAGATTGGCAGTTTCCTTACGCCCAATGGTTTGTAGGTGCCCAAACAAACATTACCTACAACTGCTTAGACAGGCATGTTTTAAACGGCAGAAGAAATAAGGTTGCATACATATGGTTGGATGAGGACAACAACGAACAGAAGATCACTTATGGAGAACTTTTGGAACTTGTCAATCGCATCGCCAACGGTCTAAAGTCCTTAGGTGTTAAAAAAGGAGACAGGGTATCCATATACATGCCAAACAGCATACCCGCCATAGCTTGCATGCTAGCCTGTGCCAGAATTGGTGCTATACACAGTGTGGTTTTTGCGGGCTTTAGCGAAGGTGCCCTCAGAACTAGGATAGAGGACGCCAAGGCTAAGGTGCTCATTACCGCCACCTACACCAAGAGAAGGGGGAAAAAGATAGACCTTCTGGCAACCGCCCAGAGGGCTATAGACGGGCTCTCCTTTGTGGAGAAAGTGGTAGTTTGGGACAGGGATGGAGATGTGCTCAACGGAGAAAACCCACTCTTGGTTAGCTTAGACAAGCTGATAAAAGAGTCTTCTCCCGTTTGCGAGCCGGAAGTTATGGACGCAGAGGACCCGTTGTTTATCCTCTACACCTCCGGTACAACAGGAAAGCCAAAGGGAGTTCTCCATACCACCGGTGGTTATATGGTGGAAACTTACTACACCACCAAGGTAGTCTTTGATGCCCATGAGGATGACATTTACTGGTGCACCGCAGACATAGGCTGGATCACAGGGCATTCGTACATAGTCTATGGACCTTTGGCAAACGGACTAACCTCTTTAGTGGTGGAGGGCGCTCCGGACTATCCAAACCCCGGCAGATGGTGGAGCTATGTGGAGAAGTACAGGGTAAACATCTTCTACACTGCACCCACCGCCATAAGGATGTTTATGAGATTTGGAGAGGAGTGGCCTGCCAAGTATGACCTGTCCTCTTTAAGGATCCTTGGTTCTGTGGGTGAGCCTATAAACCCAGAGGCTTGGGAGTGGTACTACAAACACATAGGAAGGGAGAGGTGTGTGATAGTGGATACCTGGTGGCAGACAGAAACGGGAGCCCACATGATCACCACAGTGCCCTCCTACCCAGCCAAACCAGGTAAGGCAGGAAAGCCCTTCTTTACCATAGAACCCGCAGTGGTGGATAGCCAAGGTAATCCACTTCCTCCTAACACCGTTGGAAACTTGGTTATAAAGTCCCCTTGGCCCTCCATGCTAAGAACATGCTGGGGAGAGCCCGAAAGGTATGAAAAGTATTGGACCGCCATACCCGGTCAGGTCTATTTCACCGGAGACTTGGCTACCTACGATGAAGAGGGCTACATAATGATCCTCGGAAGGGCTGACGATGTGCTGAACGTGGCAGGGCATAGGATAGGAACCATGGAGGTGGAATCTGCTTTGGTGGACCATCCAGCGGTGGCTGAAGCGGCGGTTATAGGAAAGCCCCACGAGATAAAGGGAGAATCCATAAAGGCTTTTGTGATCCTAAAGAAAGGCGTGGAGCCCTCCGACAGACTGAAGGAGGATATAAAACAGCATGTCAGACAGGTACTTGGTGCCATTGCGGTGCCAGATGAAATAGAATTTGTGGAAAAACTGCCAAAAACCAGAAGCGGTAAGATCATGAGGAGGGTTCTGAAGGCTCAGGAGCTTGGACTGCCGGTGGGAGATGTTTCTACCTTGGAGGATTAAAATTCTGGGGGGCTTTGCCCCCTGAGGCTTTCTATTCTCCTTTAAAAATCCACACCCGCTGACACTATCTGCAGTTAATTAAGCTTTTACTGAGGTTTAATGCTCTTGAAAGGGCGAGCAAGGATAAAGGAATGTTGAAGATTATATTTAAAGCTATGGAGACAAAGACCCAAAACCTAAAGGAAATTTATGAACGGGATTTCTACCTGTGGGTAATGGAGAACCTAAGGCTTCTCAAAAACAGAGAGTATGACCTTGTGGATTGGGAGAACCTGTTGGAGGAGATAGAAGATATGGCAAGGAGGGAACTGAGAAGTCTAATAAACCTTATGGCAGTCATTATGGAGCATCTCTATAAATGGGAACATTTCAGAGAAACCAAACATATGGGAAGTAAATGGAAGAAAAGCATTATTAACGCAAGAACGGACATAGTAAAGCTCTTCAAGGACGCACCTTCCCTTAAGACTAAGGCTCAGGAAAAAGAAATCTTGCAACGGGCATGGGAAGATGCGGTGTTAAACCTAATAGCATGGTTCAAATGGAATGAGAAGTTAGCCCTTAGGTACTTTGGCGCGTTTCCCACAAAAGAAGACTTTCCAAAAGAATGTCCCTATAGCTTTGAACAAATTATGGATTACGAACCATGGCTTGAAGGGTGAAGCACTTCTAAAAATTTTGTGGCTTATTGGACAATCCCTTTTAAGGGAATAAATTCTGAAAACAATATGATTTTTGATAACAGGGAGACCGCCGGGCGCTTGCTGGGTGAATGGTTAAAGGAAAAGCTCGGAAAGGAAGGGAATTACATAGTTCTGGGTATTCCAAGGGGAGGAGTCGTGGTAGCAAAGAAAACCGCAGAAATTCTTGGAGTACCTTTGGGAGTGTTGATTGTGAGAAAGCTGGGCGTTCCAGAAAATCCAGAGCTTGCCTTTGGTGCCATAGACCCAGATGGCAATATATATTTGGATAAAAGCACTGTTGAATACTTTGGTCTTACTCCCCAAGTTATTCAGAAAGTAGCCCAGGAGGAGCTTAAAAAGATAAGGGAAAGGGAGAAGAAGTTTGAAAGGGGGATTATAAGGGATTTTAAAGATAAAGACGTTATAGTGGTTGATGATGGAGTGGCCACTGGCATGACCGTAGAGGCGGGCGTGGAGTATCTAAAAAGAAAAGGGGCAAAAAGGGTGATAGTAGCAGTGCCCGTATGCCCCAAAGAGACGGAAGAGAAGTTAAAAAGATACGCAAACGAGGTCTATTGCTATTACTCCACTACCACCTCTCCCTTTGCAGTGGGTATGTTTTACAGGGACTTTAGACAGGTAGAGGATGAAGAGGTCCAAAATCTCTTGCAATAAACCCACGCAGAACCTATATTATAAACCTTTGAATAGGAGGTAGAGTATGATTGACAGAAGGCTTGTTAAAAGGCTCCTAAGCTTAGGAGAAAAGGGGTACATAACCTACGACGAGCTAAACGAGGCCTTGGGAGACAGCCTTATAGACACCGAGCTTTACGAGGAAATTATAGACTTCCTCCAAGAGAGGGGGATAAGATTGGTAGATACAGAGGAAATCCAAGAGGAGGAGGATAGAGAAGAAGAAAGAGAGGAGGAATTTTTGGTATCCACCGACCACCTCTTGCAGAGCACAAAGGATGGAGACCCGGTAAGGCTCTACCTTAGGGAGATGGGTAAGATTCCTCTTTTAACTAGGGAAGAGGAGATAAAGTACGCCAAGCAAATAGAGATGGGCAGAAAGATCATGAGAAGGGGGCTATTGAGAACCTCCTTTTTGGTGGAAAGGGTGTTGAGGGAATGGGGGAATGTATGCAACGGGAAGATAAGGGTCCAGGATATTGTGGATACTTTTGATGATAGCAAAACAGCGGAGGAGTACGAGGAATCCCATGAGCAGTTGGAAAGGCAGTTTATAGAAAAGGGTTTAGAGCTTGCTAAGGCATACAAAGACGCCATTTACTGGCGGGACCTATACCTTTCCTACAAACTGCCTGAGTATAAAAAGGAGTATCTCAAAAGACATGCTAAGATGAACCGTATACTCAAAGGGCTAAAGTTAAAACACTCCAAGTTTGAAAGGATAGCCGACGAGCTCTTGAATCTCTACCAAAAGTACACAAAGAAACTCAAGGAATATGAACAGAGAAAGTTAAAGCTTGAACAGATACATCCTGATGTGGAGGAGCTTATAAGGGAATGCGACTACAACACGGAGCTACAGGCAAAGGCAGAAAGGGCAGGGTATAACTTTGCCAAGCTGCAAGTTCTAAAGAGCGAGTTTTTGGCAATTCAAAAGGAGCTAAAGGAGCTTGAAAGGGAGCTTGGCATACTCCCAGAAGAAATCAAAAGGGTAATGAAAATCATAAGAGAAGGAAGAACAAAGGTAATTCAGGCAAAGCAGGTGATGGTAAAGTGCAACCTAAGGCTTGTGGTTTCTATAGCCAAAAAGTATGTGAATAGGGGGCTACCCTTCCTGGACCTAATTCAGGAGGGCAACATTGGCCTTATGAAGGCGGTGGATAAATACGACTACAGAAAAGGCTATAAGTTTTCCACATATGCTACCTGGTGGATTAGGCAGGCGATAACCAGGGCAATAGCGGACCAGGCAAGAACCATAAGAATACCCGTCCATATGATAGAAACCATAAACGATATTACCAAGGCGCACAAAAAGCTCTTTCAGGAGCTTGGTAGAGAACCCTTGGCGGAGGAGGTGGCAAAGTATCTGGGCATTCCTGTAGAAAAGGCAAGAAAGGTGCTAAGGATAGCTCAGGAGCCCATCTCCTTGGAAACACCCATAGGAGATGATGAAGATGCACACCTAAAGGACTTTATAGAGGACAAGAGCGTTCCATCTCCTGAGGAGGAGGCTACAAGGAAGATCCTCAGGGAAAAGCTAATAAAGGTCCTCCAAACCCTTGGCGAGAAGGAAAGGGAAATACTCATGTACAGATACGGACTGGTGGACGGCACCGAGTATACTTTGGAGCAGATCGGCAAGATGTTCAACGTAACGCGGGAGAGGATAAGACAGATAGAAACAAAAGCCATAAGAAAGCTAAGGCATCCTGCCCGGGCTAAGTACCTAAAGGACTTTGAGATCCTATGAGCTTTTAGCCCTTGGCGGTCCCACCGCCAGCGGAAAATCTCAGCTTGCCTGCCTCTTGGCAGAGAAGGTAGGCGGAGAAATCATCAGCGTGGATTCTATGGCGGTCTACAGGCATATGGACATTGGGACCGCCAAGCCCAAAGACTGCCCAATAAAGCATCACCTTGTGGATGTGGTTGAGCCGGGTGATTACTTTGATGCCAAACTCTTTGAAGAGTTAGCCCAGAAGGCAATACAGGAAATAAAGTCCAAGGGAAAGCTACCCATCCTCTGCGGTGGCACCTATCTCTACTTTCAAGCCCTGCTCTATGGACTTGCGCCTACTCCAGAGCCTGACTGGTCTTTGAGAAGAAAACTTTACGATATAGTAGATAAAAAGGGTAGTGAGTTTTTACACAGAAAGCTCAGGGCTATAGACCCCATCTATGCCCAAAAGGTGCATCCAAGGGATGCAAGAAGGATTGTGAGGGCTTTGGAGGTTTTTTTGCAAACGGGCAAACCCTTTTCTTCCTTTCATAAGTGGCAGGACGCCAGGTATAAATTTTTTGGCTTTTACATTACGCGCCCTTGGGAGAGTCTCTCTAAAAGGATAGAAGAGAGAGTAGAAAGAATGTTCCAAGAGGGACTTGTGCAAGAAGTGGAAAAGCTGATGAACATGGGCTTTGAAAGATTTTTAACCTCTACCCAAGCTATAGGATACAAGGAGCTTGTGCCATACCTTAAGGGCGAGATCAGTTTAGAGGAGGCAAAGGCTCAGGTCATAAAAAACACCAAGGAGTATGCCAAAAGGCAGATAAGGTGGTTCAGAAGGCAAGGTTGGGTGGAGATAGATTTAGACCATCTTAGCCTTAAGTCTGCGGTGGAGCTGATCCTTTCAAAACTTTTTGCCGGAGATGAGCCTGAGCAGGTCGTTGAGAATTACAAACAGGGACAAGGCTACTATTAGGGCAAAGCCAAGCCTCTGCCATGCCTCTTTGAACTTCAAAGGAAGAGGTCTCCTTCTGATGCTTTCAATCAGGAAGAGTAGTATTAACCCTCCGTCTAACATAGGGAGAGGCATTAGGTTAAAGATTGCCAATTGAACGGATATAAAAGCCATAAGACCGAGGTAGGGAATCAATCCCTGCTGGGCGGACTGTCCTGCCATCTGGGCTATTGCAATGGGACCTCCCAAGTTTGTGGGAGAGAGGGAGCCCATGATCATGCCCCAGAGGGCTTTTAAAGTAAGTGAGGTAAGGGTGGAGATCCTCTCAAAGCTTCCTTTAAGGGCTTCAAAGGGACCCTGCTTTACCTTGACCGTTTCCACCTTGGGAGCAACCCCTATTATAGAAATGCCCGTCCGTGGATCCTTCATGGGAACCAAGGTGATCTCCCTTATCTGTCCTTTTCTTTCTATCTTTAAGTCTATCTTTTCTGCAGACCTTATGAGCTTAACTGCTTCTTGCCAGCTTTTTATTTCCACTCCGTTTATGCTCAGGATCCTGTCTCCCTCCTGCAATCCCACCTGCTTGGCTGGGCTATTTTCTAAAACAGTGCCTATCACAGGCTCAATAAGTGGCTCCGCACCAAAGCCCCTTGGGTTCTTTAAGTCCATCTTCCCCTCAAGAGTTAAAACCTTACCATCCCTCAGAACTTCCAGCTTTAGTTCCTG
>Ga0080005_128054_pt1 | contig 29124 bp, 28 predicted proteins | sample JossMetagenome_2_FD_69208 | JGI IMG/M metagenome (GOLD analysis project Ga0080005, IMG submission 69208) | Hot spring sediment microbial communities from Joseph's Coat, Yellowstone National Park, USA - JC3_ASED (SPADES assembly) (version 2) | ecosystem: Environmental > Aquatic > Thermal springs >...
TGTCTGAAGAAGTTGTTGAGAGTTTAATTAACTTTGCTATGAATTTATTTAGTAGAATGGGTGGAAAAATGAGTAATGTATTAAATACAGGAATGGCTAGAAGTTTAATTAAAAGAGAATTGGAAAAGAATAAAGATACATTAAATATATTTGGAAATATATTAATATTAACTGGAATATTGATGTTACATGAAAGATCATCAAAAGAATATGATAAAGAATTAGATTTCTCTTCAAATAATTATAATCAGGATTTAGGAATTGTAAAATTATACAATAAAATGTATGATATGGTTAATGGATTGATTAAATTTAATGAAAACTTTGTAAATGTATTAGAAAATAAAAATAATTTAAAACTATTTTAGATTAATTTTTATTACCTTGTTTGGATCAAAAGTCATATTTTTATATTTTAAAAAATTAAGAAGATAATTTTCAATAGTTTTATAATCATAATAAATTATTAAATAATATTTTGCTTTATTTTTTCTTCTAACTTTATATAGGTAAATGTAATCATAATATAGAGATAATTTTTTTATTATTTTTATTAAATATCCGGGATAATATGGAATAATTAAAAATAGCAGATTTTTATCTAAATAGAGTTCTGGTGGTATTAAAATATCTTTTAAGTAGGTATGTAAAATCCTTTCAGGATCTCTTATTGAATTAAATTTTATCCAGGTAGTTAATAATTTATGTAAAACATAATCTCTAAAGTAGATTTTAAATATTCTATTTAGATATTTTAATCCTCTTGCATATTTTCTTTCTCTCTTTGGTCTTTCTTGATTAAATGATATGGGTAATCCAAGGAAGTATAAATCAAATCTTTTATGAATTATGTCAATACTATACATGAAATCTTCAGCGACATTCATATCCCTCCATCTTACTTTTGTTAATATTTTTTTATAAGTATCTAATGACGCAAATCCTCCAAAACCAATAATCTCATTTTCTTTATATATTTTTATTATTCCTTTTATTAATTCATTTAGATAATCAGGAAATATAACATCAAAATCTATATAAAATACATAATCTACATCCGGATGATTTTTAATCAAATTTTCTAATGCATATTGTCTTCCTAATCCCCTTGTAGATTTTCTTTGAAATGCATCAATAAAATCATATTCTTTTAATATTTCAAATGTTCCATCCTTTGAAAAATTATCACAAACGGAAATTACAAAATCATATTCTAACTTTTTCTTTAGATCTTCAATAGTTGTTCTAACAGTATCTGCAGAATTATAGACAGTTCCATATATACCAAGTTTTACCATAAAAATATTTTTCAATTAAAAATTATATAAAAATTATTGCTTTACAAATCTTATATCTACAGCATATGATTCTTTTTCATTAATTAATAATGGGTTAACTTCAACTTCTAATAATTTTTCTTTTTTGTATAGTTCATATAATCTCATTATATTTTCATATAATAAATTAATATTTACTTTTGGTCTATTTCTAAATCCATTTAACATTTGATGTAATTTTAAATCTCTTAATCTTTTTTCTAAAATATTTATATCAAAAGGTAAAGATAATATAATAAAATCTTTTAATAATTCTGTATATATTCCACCAATTCCTATTAAGCATATATCTCCAAATATTCTATCATATTTTATTCCAATTATTACTTCATTAAATTCTCCAATTACTTGTTCTTGTATAATTATATTTGTATTAAATTTTTTTCTAAATTCTTCATAATACTTTTTTAATTCACTATAATTTTGTATATTTAATTTTACCGCCCCAAAATCTGTTTTATGATTTAAATCTGCTTTTATTACTAACGGAAAATTTGAATGTAATGGTATTTCATTTACCCAATATTTAGGAATCTTTATTCCATATTTCATTAATAATTCAAAACCTTCAGATAACATATTTTAAAATAAGTCTATTATAATTTATAAAGAATTATAACTATCAAAAACTGATAATTTATATTATTTCTTTATAATGTAATAGTGATAAAGTATAAAATACAGCTTCTTCAGTTCTAATAGTTTCCAATTTTTGGTCTGGACATATATTAATTGATATATCAAATTTTTCTTTCCAATTTTTTATCATATCTTCTATACCCCTTGCAAAAGATCCAAAAGCAATTGCAATTTTATCTTTTTTCTCAATTCTTGCATTTTTTATATCTTCTCCATATCTAGATGTTGCTATTAAATAAAATTTTTCTTCTTTTAATTTTTTAATTAATTCTTCTAAAGTTTTATTATAATAAAATACTTCATAACCAAAATAAAATTCTGTTTCATATGGATATAATAATTTTTTATTTATTTTATCATAAATTAATATATTTGTTTTTCTATATTTCTTATTTACATTTACATAAAATTTTTCTTCTCCGTTTGTTACATAAAATTTATCTTTTTTTCTTTTTAATATATAAACGTATTCATATCTTGTTCTATCTTTATGATAATATACATTTAAAGGTAAAGCAGAACCAATATATTTTAATTCTTTATCAATTGGAAATGCAATTTTTCTAATATATGGTGGTGTATTTAAATATTTTAATACTTTCAAGATAAATCTACCTAAACCATGTGAATTAAATTTTGGATCATCATCATAATATATTCCTACTTCATTTATTCCAAAATTAACAATTGCTCTTGCTAATTGCGATATTAAAAATATTCTAATTTTTTGATCTCTTTTTTCTCCAGTAAATGTTGATGGAATTAACAATAATTTTCTCATATATAATTGTTAAAAAATAAGAATAAAAGTCCGGGCGGTGGGACTTGAACCCACGACCTGCCGGTCTCTGCGGCCAATTTAACCACTACAGCCGGCCGCTCTACCAGGCTGAGCTACGCCCGGTACTTATTATAATTAATAAGATAACATATATTAAAAAATTTTTTAATTTTTATAGAGTATATCCCAAAATACATATTAAATATTTTGTTTTTTATAATTTTGTTAATAAAAAAATTTTCGTATGTTATATTTTTTCTATTTTTATAAAATCTGTTCTTCCAATTTCCGATTTAGGATCTCCACCCAATATTAGAATATATCCATCATTAATATATTTCTTAGCTATTAATTTAGAATTATTTATTATATCAAGTATATCTTTACTTTCTACACTTTCTAGTTCGGGATATACTCCATATAATAAGTATAATTTCCTATATAATTCCTTATTTGGTGTAATTCCTATTATAATTTGTTTTGGTCTTAATCTTGAAACTCTTATTATGGAATTTCCAGTTCTACTGTGTACAACAATTAGTTTTATATCATTATCAAATTCTGAAGTGCTTACTGCACCTACTGCTATAGAATCGTCAATATTATTTGGAGATAATAATTCTGGCTTTATTTCTTTTTCTACATTTAATATTATTTCTTCTAATATTTTTACAGAATCTATTGGATAATTACCTATTGCTGTTTCATCACTTAACATTATAGCATCTACACCTTCTAATACAGATACAGAAGCATCTATTACTTCAGCTCTAGTTGGTATTGCATTATTTACCATGGATTTTAATACCTGTGTAGCCAATATTACTGGTTTTCCATATAATCTTGATGTTTTAATTATTCTTTTTTGTGCAAATATTAAGTTTGAAAATCCTATATCTACTCCCAAATCTCCTCTTGCTACTATTACACCATCAGATACTCTAATTATATTTTCTAAATCATCTAAAGCTTTTTTAGTTTCTATTTTAGCAATAACCCAAGCTTTATCTTTTACTATTTCTTTAACTTTTATTATATCTTCTTTTGATAAAACAAAGGATACTCCTATAAAATCTGCACCTAAATCTAAAGCTTCTTTTAATAGTTCTAAATCTCTTTGAGTTACTCCAGTATCTAAATTTATATCTGGAATATTTATTCCTTTTCTAGATGTTAATATTCCTCCAGTTAGAACAGTTCCTTCTGCCTTATTATTATCTATTTTGTCTATATGAACTTTTATATTTCCATCATCTAAATATATTTCAGTATTTTCCCTAACTACTTTATAAAATAATAAATCTTCTACTGGAATGCCCTCATCTTGAGAAAATATTATTTTATCTCCTGGTTTTAATAATATTTTTTCTTTTAGATTTCCTATTCTTAGCTTTGGCCCTGGTAAATCTACTAATATTGGTTTTTCACTATTTTCTCTAATTATTTTAAAATATTCTTCATGACTTTTTCTATCTCCATGCGAAAAATTTATCCTATATACATCTACATATTTATCTAATTCTTTTATCTTATCTATACTATTTGGACCTATCGTAGCAACAATTTTTGTTTTCTTCATAAAAATTATATAAAAATTGAAATTTTTAATCATAAAAAATTGAAATATTTATTTACCATAATATATTTATTATTTAGATTTTTGATTAAATAAATAATAAAATATTTAAATATCAATGGTTTAAAATTTATCATGAGTGTATTTAAATTATATGATATTAGAGGTGTTTATGGGCAAGAGCTAACAGATGAACTATTATACAAAATTGGATATGCGTTAGGAAGATACTTTAATAACCATGAATCAATAGGAATTGTAAGAGATATAAGATTGTCTTCTCCAAGAATAAGAGATATTTTGGTAGAAACATTAGTTTATACACACAATGTATTGGATTTCGGAATTGGATCTACACCAGAAGCACATTATTTGGCAAAAGTATATAATATTCCAGTATTAATGATAACAGCATCCCATAACCCCTCACAATATAATGGAATAAAGATAAGTAAGAGTGATGGAAATGATTTACCAAAAGAAGAAATTGATAAAATTGAAAAATTAACATATGAAGATATAAGGCCAACACAAAAAGAAGGAATGCTAGAAATTGTTGAAGGAGCTATAGATATTTATAAAAAACATTTAAAAGAAAAATTTAAGGGGGTAAGTGGATTTAAAATTGGTTATGATCCCTCAAATTCTGTATTGACTTTAATGAAAGATGTATTGACAGATTTAGGAAATGAAGTTGTAGCAATTAATGATAATATGGATGGAACTTTTCCAGGTCATGATCCTGATCCTTCAAAAGATGAAAATATTAAACCTTTACAAGAACTAATGAAAAATAGAAAAGATTTAGATATAGGATTTATATTTGATGGTGATGGCGATAGACTGGGTATAGTAGATAAAAATGGAAATAGGATTGGAATGGATAAGTATATTATACCGTTTATTAAAAAGGACAGAACTTATGTATTAGAAATCTCTTTACCAATTTATTTAAGAAAATTGATTGAAGAAAAAGGGGGAAAAGTAATTATAAGAAGACCTGGTCATACATTTATTAAATTTGCAGGTCAACAAAATAGAGCATATTTATGTATTGAATATACTGGTCATATTTATTTTGCTGAAAATGATTATATTGATGATGCATTATTCGGAGCATTAATGTTATTAAAATATATGAAAAAAGGTGTAGATATAAATAATTTAAATATTACAGAATTTACATGGTTAGAGAAAGATATACCAAGAAATAATCCAAATTTAATTGATAAAGTAAAAGAATATGGAAAAGATAATGGATTTATATTAAATGATTTAAATGGAGATTTAGATGGTATTGAACTATTAAAGGATAACTTAAGAATATTAGTAAGATATTCTGGAACAGAACCATTATACAGAATTGTAATAGATTCTTATGATAAAAGTATAGATGTTAATAAAATATTTGAAGAAATAGTAAAATTGAATATGTAAAAATTTAGATATCTTTATTTAAATCTTTATATTTAATATTTTTGAAATATTTATTGTCCTCTTAATATAAAAAATACCTATTTAATCAAATTTTAGAAGTCTATACTTTTGTCATGAAATTTCATTATTTCCTTAGAATTAATTTCATTATATTGTTTTCATTAAAAGTTCTATTGCTATATTTTAAAGAATTCATAATATACTTTTCAACACTATTATAATCATAGTAAATCATTATATAATGTCCAGGTCTCACTTTTCTCTTAAATTTATATATGTATATATATTCATAGTATTTTGACAATTTTAGTAGTATTTTATGAAAATACTTTTTATCATAAGGGATAATAAAAAATAATACCTTTTTATCTAAATCCAGTTCTGGAGGTGTTATTATATCTTTTATGTATTCATATAAAATTTTATCTGGATTTTTAATTGTATTAAAGTTTATTCGAACAGATAAAAAATTATGTAATACAAAATCTCTAAAATATACTCTAAATAATCTATTAAAATATTTTAATCCTTTTGCATACTTTCTTTCTCTTCCGAGTCTTTCTTGATTAATAGCCGTTGGTAACCATAAAAAGTATAATTCAAATCCTTTACGAATCGCATCTATATCATACATAACATCTTCAAAGATATTCATATCTCTCCATCTTACACTTTTTAATATATTTATGTATGTATTTATAGAACCAAAGTCACCAAATCCATTGGTACCTTTAATAATTTCATTTTCTTTATATATTTTAATAATTCCTTTTATTAATTCATTTAAATAGTCAGGAAATATTACGTCAAAATCTATATAAAATATATAATCTACATCTGGATGATTTTTAATTAAATTTTCTAATGCATATTGTCTTCCTAATCCTCTTGTAGATTTTCTTTGAAATACGTCAATAAAATCATATTCCTTTAATATTTCAAATGTTCCATCTTTTGAAAAATTATCACAAACAGAAATTACAAAATCATATTTTAATTTTTTCTTTAAATCTTCAATAGTTGTTCTAACAGTATCTGCAGAATTATAAACAGTTCCATATATACCAAGTTTTACCATAAAAATATCTTAATTAAAAAAATATAAAAATTATTTTTATACAATATATTAATCCAATATCTCTTGATTTTCTTTTATAAATTTATATTTAAAATTTTTGATATTATAAGCAATCAACTTTTATTTTTTCTTACTCTATATAAGAAATATAAATTACGTATAGAGATTTTTGTTAAATTAGTAAATGATAAAGTTTTATAATTTTCTATTCATTTTGTACATTTAAATCTGTAAATATGAATTTTTTCAAATAATATTTTCTTAGATATTTTTTAAATAATTTATATAAAATAATCTTTGTTAATCTTCTAATATAATCTCTATCAAATATTAATAAATATTCTATATATTCTCTTAATGATATCTTATAATTAGCATTATATATAAGATTTAATAGAATTTTATAACTTACTATTCCATATATTTGGTATTTACATTTTGTTTTTTCATAAATATATTGGTGATCGCGCAAAAACATTTCTGCCACTTCTCTATTACGTTTACTTCTTGATACATTTTCTTTATGTATTCTATAGTAAGTTAATGGTTCATCTACTTTTATAATCTTTTTATTTTTATTAAAATAACACAAAAGACCTTGATCTATAACATAATATATTTTTCTTATATAATCTATTAATTTGTTTTTATCTTTAATATATAGAACTAAACAGCTACTATTACCTCTATATCTTTTTAATAGCTTTCTTTTTTGATCATAGATTATTATCATTTTATGAAAGATTAAATATTCTTCATCCTTAATATTTTTTACAACTTCAAATATTCTACTAATTTTATTTTCAGTAAACATATCATCATCTTCTAATAAAAATATTAGATTATTAGAAGAAGCTTTTATTCCTTCAGAAAATGTTCTTCCAATATAATGATCTGGATCATCTGGATCTAAATTTATTATCTTATGATTAGGAAAATTTTCTTTAATATAATTATCTATTTTTTCATCTTGATAATATTTTACAACAATTACTTCAATATCATTTAAATCTATTCCTTTTTGGTTTTTAATACTTTTTAATGCATCTAAAATATATTTCTTTCTTTTATAGTCAATAACTATTACTGAAGCTTTCATAAAAGAAATATAAAGCAAAGATTTAAATTATTTCTTTCTTATACAATATACTAATCCAATATCTTTTGATTTTTCTTTTATGATTTTACATTCAAAATCTTTATTTAATTTTTCTAATAATTTATTAACAGGTATTTTAGTATTATAAGCATGATATTCGAATCCAATTTCATCAAATTCTTTTATTGTATCATAATCTTTTAAAATAATATCATATTCACATCCTTCGCAATCCATTTTCAATACCTGTGCATCTATATTATATTTTTTAATAATATCACTTAATTTACTTGCAGGTACTTTAATTCCTTTATTATTTGAATTAAAAAAAGAACCTCCTACATGAGTTATATCCATAATATTAATTGATACATAATTTTTCTCATAACTTATTCCCATATTTATTGGAATAATTTTATCTTCCATATTATTTAATTTTATATTTTCTAACATTTCTTTATAAGCATCCGGATGCGGTTCTATTGCATATACTTTTTTAGCGCCTTTTAGAATAAAATATATTGGCGAATCCCCTACAAAAGCCCCTATATCTAATACATTCTTATCTTTTACGTTAAGAAATTTATAATCTTCTTCTTCAAAAACTTCATATATTGAAAGATATACATGCTTGAATTTTATATTATTTTTCTCCCAATAGTTTTCATAATATAACCAACCTAAGCTAATCATACGCAAAAATCTTGTAAGTTCAATTTCTTTAAAAGGTACTTGAAAAGTTTTATTATTTACTTTAAAATATATTCCATCTTTATTTATATTTTCGATATATCCAAGGTAATAATAGTATATTATTCTGGGGTAAAGGAGTCTAGATACAGTTATAGTTTCTCCATTTCTTAATTTTAATTCAATATTCTGCTTTCTTAAAATTAAATATTGATATAAACTTGAATATAAATTTTTAATTATTTTCCTTGAATTATATATTGCTTTAGGTGTAATTATTATCTTTCTTATTTTATTCATTATTATAAAATTTCCGAAAAATTTTTAAATATATAAAGGTATCATTATACTAATAAAAATCAATTATCAATTATTTATATTTTTCTAAAATATCTTTAAGTTTATTATCTAATTTTTTAGCAAAGGAATCCCAAGATATATCAATATTCTTTATATAATTTCTATTTTCTTTTCCTTTTTCTATTAATTCATCTTTATTTTTTACAAAATATTCTAATGAGTTATATGTTTCATTTATCATAGATTCCTCATAAAATCTTTCTTTTATCCAATAAATTCCAGGAGCATTCTTTAACAATTCATAACTTCCAGATGGATAAACATTAATTAAGTATTTTCCAGCAGCTAATGATTCTAAAGGAACTATTCCAAAATCCTCCATATATGGTATATAAATACATGCTGAAGATTTTGCATATAATTTTCTTAATTTTTCATCAGATAAATTTGAATATATCTTTACATTATTTTGTAAATTATACTGTTTAATTAATTTTAATATTTCTAAATAATATTTTTTATTTTCAATAGTTCCAACTAAATATAATTTATAATTTGGATATTTTTTAATAAATTTTGCAAATGCTTTAATTAATATAGCCTGTCTTTTTTTTAGTTCAATTCTAGCTATATATACAAAATAATCTTCCGGGTTATCATTATAAAGATTAGATAAATCTGCTCCTGGATATATAACATCTGTTTTTTCTTTATCTATTAGATTTTTATCTAATGCTCTTTTTCTAGATAATTCAGAATTAAATATTGCAAAATCTATCCTTTTCCAAGCTTTTTTTTCTAAATAATTATAAGCATTTAGAGCTACTTTGTAAGGTAAAAAATAATATTTTCTAAATCTATATTTTATATTCCAATAAATATCATATTTATATGCAGCTCTTAGAATTGTATGAGCATATATAACTTTTGGTATATCAAAATCCCTATTAAATAATATTAATTCAGCAATACCGCCTGTAGATATTAATAATAAATCAAAATTATCTATTTCATATTTTATTAATAAATTTAATAATGAAAATCCTCCTCTAATTAAATATCCTCTAAAAATTCTTTCAAATTTTTTATCATATAAACTAATAATATCTTTTTCTTTAAAATCATAAGTTTTTTCTTTAATATAATTCCACGTTAATATTTTTATCTTATGTTTAGACCTTTTATAATATTCATATACTACTTTTTCTGCTCCCCCTTTAGATTTTAACCAAGGATGAAATAACAAAATCTTCATAATAAAAAATAATTATGAAGATTCATAAACTTTCTTAAACATCTCTTCTATTTTCGGTAATATTATATTTGAATCATACTTATTTACAATTTCTCTAGCTTTTTTAGATAATTCCTCATATTTATTCTTATTATTTTTCCATATTTGATAATATTTTAATATTCCTTTGGTATAATCTTCTATATTGTTAAGTTTTGCATAATAAATTGATTCAGATTCTCCAAATGCACTCATTACGTCTGAAAGATTTGATATAACTACAGGATTTCCTACTGCTAAATTTTCTAATACAGAAAAAGGAAATGCTTCTTGCCTTGTAGGAGAAAACATTAAATTTTTATCACTTATAGTATTAATATATTCTTCTTCACTTAATAATCCTAAATATTTAACATTTTCTGGCAAATTATTGTATAATGGTTTATTTCCAGTAATATAAAATTCTATATCCTTATATTTCTTTAGATTTTCAGCAACTTTTACTAAAGTATCTATTCCTTTTTCTATATTGACAACACCTGGACAAATTATCCTAAATTTATCATAATTTTTTTCTTTTGGTTTATATTTGTCCAATTCAATAAAATTTGGAACTATAAATATTTTTTTAAAACCTCTTTTTCTATATATATTTGCTCTATATTCTGTTAAAAAATGATGATAAGCTTCTTTTATTTTTCTGGCAATTATGTTTTCTAATAAAAAATAATAAACTTTTTGAACAAGTAGATTTAATTGATGATGATGTCCAAAAATAACTTTTCTTGAATATTTTAGTATATCAATTTGTGTTCCAAATCCATAATAAAATGCATAAGTTATATCTACATCCTTTAAATAATCTTTTATTTCACTTATATCATAGAATAATTTAAATCTTTTCTTTTGCCTAATTACAATATACTCAAAATTTAAATTATTTAAATCATAATTTTTTTTAGCATCAGTAGTTATAACCCTAACATCATGTTTTTTTGATAAATAAGATGCAACTTTTATTATCCATTTTTCTCCCCCCCTATTAAGTGATAAATGTGGTATGTTAAATATAGCAATTTTCATTAACTATTAAAATAAAAAAAATTTATAAATTTTTAAGTATTTAAAGAATTTAAATCTGTAAATATGAATTTTTTTAAATAATATTTTCTTAAATAATTTTTAAATAATTTATATAAAATAATCTTTGTTAATCTTTTAATATAATCTCTGTCAAATATTAATAAAACCTCTAAATATTCCTTTAATGATATCTTATAGTTAGCATTATATATAAGATTTAATAGAATTTTATAACTTATTATTCCATATATTTGGTATTTACATTTTGTTTTTTCATAAATATATTGTAGATCTTGTAAGAACATTTCCAACACCTGTCTATTATATCTCTTGCCTGTCATATTTTCTTCATGTCTTCTATAGTAAGTTAAAGGATTGTCTAATTTTATAATTTTTCCTTTAAAGTAACAAAAAAAACCTTGATCGGGAGCATAATATATTTTTCTTATATAATTTATTAATTTGTCTTTATCTTTTATACTTATTACTATACTGCTACTATTATGTATATAGCCATATTTCGTCTTTTTTGATAGCCCTCCATTTTGATCAATTAATATAGCTTTATTCCAAATTAAATATTCATCATCCTTAATATTTTTTACAATTTCAAATATTCTACTAATTTTATTTTCAGTAAACATATCATCATCTTCCAATAAGAATATTAAATTATTAGAAGCAACTTTTATTCCCTCAGAAAATGTTCTACCAACATAATGATCTGGATCATCTGGATCTAAATTTATTATCTTATGATTAGGAAAATTTTCTTTAATATAATTATCTATTTTTTCATCCTGATAATATTTTACAACAATTACTTCAATATCATTTAAATCTATTCCTTTTTGGTTTTTAATACTTTTTAATGCATCTAAAATATATTTCTTTCTTTTATAGTCAATAACTATTACTGAAGCTTTCATAAAACGAGTATGTAAAATAAAAATTTAAATAATTTATGAATAAATTAGATCAATATATAATTTAAATTTTCATCTAATGAATAGAAGTCAACAGATAATAATTTTTTAGCTTTTGAAATATCAAGAGATGAATCGAAAGGTCTTTTTGCAACCCAGTTTTCTATATTATCTACTTCTTTGACTATTCCATCAAGATTAAATTTTTCTTTAATTTTTAATGCTAATTCATATCTAGAAATTCTTTCACCAGCAATATTAATAATCCCGGTTTTCCTATATTGAATTATTTCATTAATAGCTTCGGCAAGTTTTCTTGCAGATATTGGGGAATAATAACCTTTGAATGCGTTAACTTCTCTATTTTCTTTTAATGCTTTATAAACATAGATAGGAAAACCTTTATTCCTAAAGATTCCAGAAGTTCTTATAACTAAACTATCATCATATGATAAAGCATAAGTATCTCCCAACAATTTTGTAAGTCCATAATAATTTATTGGATTGGGTAAATCTTCCTCTTTATATAAACCTTTTTGCCCATCAAATACATAATCTGTACTTATTTGTATAAAATATGCTTCTATAACTCTCGTAGCCCTTACTATATGTTTTACTGCTTCTGCATTAACCTTATATGCAATATCTTTTTCAGTTTCGCATTTATCTACATCTGTAATAGCAGCAGTATTAATTATAATATCTGGCTTTTTCTTTAATATAAAGTCTTCAACCATAGAAAAATTTGTTAAATCTAACTTATATCCATCTTCTATTTTATTTGAATTATAAACTTTAATTAAATCTCCCTGCAGGATCTTAGAAAGTTCTAAACCCAATTGTCCAGAAGCACCAAATATTAATATTTTCATGTTAAATTGTTTAAAATTAAAAATATAAAATTTTCTTAAAATTCAAAAAATTTCCGCTTTATCTAATATAGGACACTTAGAATCTTTTTCGCTAACTATTATATCTTTTATAGGCCAATCTATCATTGAATAATGGATACATCTTTCATATTGTGGTGAATATTCATTGTTTGTTACAAAATATAATACTATTGAATCTTCTAGAGCTTGAAATCCATGAGCAAAACCTGGTGGTATCCATAACATATAATGATTTTCTTCACTTAATTCTACAGAAACATATTTTCCAAATGTCTTAGAATTTTTTCTTATATCTAATGCAACATCCAATATTTTACCCTTTATTACTGTTACTATCTTTCCCTGTTCTTTTGGAGGTAATTGATAATGTAAACCTCTAACTATTCCTTTCTTAGAATATGATACATTAGCCTGTATAGGTTTTGGAATTCCTATTTTTTGAAAATCGGATTCTTTAAATATTTCTTTAAAATATCCTCTATTATCTGGAAATACTTTTGGCTTAATTAAGATTAATCCTAGATCTAATTTTTCAAATTCAAATGGCATTAAATAATTTAGTAAATAAATTTTTTAAAAATAATTTAAATGAACTATTTATGCAAGCAGTAATATTGCATGGAGGTCAAGGAACTAGATTAAGACCATTAACACATACAGGACCCAAACAATTAATAAAGGTTGCCGGAAAACCTGTATCTCAATGGGTTTTAGAACAATTAAGAGATTCTGGAATAAAAGATATAATAATTATTTTAGGTAACAATAATCCAAATAGAGTAATTGAATATTATGGCGATGGCTCTCAATTCGGAGTAAATATAACATATGTATACCAAGGAAAAGCTAGAGGATTAGCAGATGCTGTATATAGAGTAAAAGATTTGGTTGAAGACAGATTTATTGTTTATTTAGGTGATAATATAATACCGTACCATGATCTTTCTTCTTTCATTTCTTTTAAAGGTTCAGCATCAATACTTTTAGCAAAAGTTCCCAATCCAAGTAGATTTGGTGTAGCTATAATAAAAGATGGAAAAGTTGTAAAATTAATAGAAAAACCAAAAGAACCAATATCTGATTTAGCATTAGTAGGAGTTTATGCATTTACAAAAGATATATTTGATATAATAGAAACATTGAAACCATCCTGGAGAGGAGAATTAGAAATAACAGATGCTATACAGGGCTTAATAGATAATGGAAAAGAAGTTGAATATAAAATAATTGATAGCTGGTGGAAAGATACGGGAACTCCTGAAGATATTTTAGAAGCAAATTCTTTCCTTTTAGATATGTATATTAAAAGAAAAATAGAGGGAGAAGTTATAGAATCAAATATAGATGGAAGAGTATATATTGAAAAAGGAGCAATAGTTAAAAATTCTACAATTAGAGGACCAGCTTTTATAGGAAAAGGAAGTATAATAACAAATTCATATATAGGCCCATTTACATCAATCGGAGAAAATTGTGAAATATCTAATAGTGAAATAGAATATAGTGTAATATTAGACAATGTTAAATTAAATGAAATATCTATAATTGATTCTTTGATTGGAAATAATTCAAATATAAAAAAGGGAAAGAAAAGGAGTAAATTAATAATAGGAGAAAATTCTCAAATAGAAATATGAAGATAGCAGTTTTAGGAGGTGCTGGATTTATAGGATCTTCTTTTGTAAGAGAATTAAATAAAAGAGGAATTAAACCTCTTGTAATAGATTTATTAACATATGCTGGAAGATTAGAAAATTTAAAAGATACAGAACATGAGTTTATAAAAGCAGATATTAGAGATCCTTCAACCCAGGAATTATTGCAAAATGTTGATATAGTAGTTAATTTTGCTGCCGAAACCCATGTTGATAGGTCTATTTATAAACCTCAAGATTTTGTAACTACAAATGTTTTAGGTACAATAAATATTTTAGAAGCTGCTAGAAGATTTAATTTTAAATATGTACATATTTCTACAGATGAAGTATATGGAGATTTATATAGAGAAGAATGCGCAGATGAAAATTCTCCATTGAATCCTTCATCACCTTATAGTGCATCAAAAGCTTCTGCAGATTTATTTGTCAAAGCATATGTAAGAACTTATGGAATTAATGCAATAATAATTAGACCATGTAATAATTATGGTCCAAGACAATTTCCAGAGAAATTTATACCAAAAACAATAATAAGAACTTTGATGGGATTAGAAGTTCCAATATATGGAGATGGCAAACAAGAAAGAGATTGGATATATGTAGAAGATACTGCAAGAATTATTTTTGATATAATTTCTAAAGCAAATTGGAAAGGAGAAATATATAATATAACTGGAAGGCAAAGAGTTACAAATTTAGAATTAATTAAATTATTAGAAGAAGTAATGGAAAGAGAAATAAAAATAAAATTTGTATCTGATAGACCTGGTCATGATAGAAGATATTGTATGAAAACCTCTCTATCTTATGAAGTAACACCATTAAAAGAAGGATTAAAGAAAACTTATAAATGGTATGTTAAAAATGAATGGTGGTGGAAACCATTAATAAATGATAAATTCTTTAAGGAAGATGAACCTTGGAAAAAATAATTATTATCTTAGAAGCCTTAATTATTTAATAAATTTTAGATATTGTAAGATCTAGGTTAATCTATATAATTTTCTATTAATTTCAAAATAAATATGCAAAAAATGTCGTATAATGTTAGTTATCCGACACAATTCTATACCGCCCAAATACATGAAAATATATTAGCAACAGGCCATAAAATAGATACAATAAGGTAAAGTTGTTAGACCGATAATAGACCATAATACACTAGCTATAATTGATATGGGAATAACTTTTTTCCAAGTCACATTAAGTATATATTTATAGACAATAGAAGCTAATATGAAAGCTAAAACTCCTCCTATAAAAAATGCTACAATATTTTCTTCCAATATAAATGATAAAAAAGAAATGATAATTATTATAAAAGATACTGCTCCTGAAAACATATTAACCACTAAAGACTCTAAGAAGGATATGTTTATCTTAGAAAATTTAGTAACCAAATAGCCAAGTATTGCATATAAAATCAATCCCAAAATAAAATAACCTATTATATCATCAATTCTTATTCCCAAAGTTCCCACCGGTGTATTTACTATAAATACTATTGATGTCACTGGACCTAGTATCGGTATTAAGAATGCTACATTGTAGAATATATCAGATAAGCTTAAATTAAAGGTGAACTCTATTATAGTAGCTAAAATAGATATAACAAAAGTTGCTCTCCAACCCACCTTAAACGCTAGTTTATAGATAATTAAAACTGCTATAAAATCTATGATTGTCAAAATTATAAGACCTCTCAAAATTTCCCAAAATATATGAGGACCAATCCCTGAAATAAAGAAAGAAATAGTTAATCCCGAACCTGCAATTATTATAAAAGATACTATTTCTGAAAGTATAGTAGCACCTAAAACTTTCTCAAATGATAAATTTTTGTTAAAATTTTTTGTAACAAAATAAATAGGTATTGAACTTATAATCCATCCTACTACAAGAATTTCCATCATTATAGTAATTGCTATCCCAATACTTAGCGCTACTGCTAATAATTCTAGATTACTCATTTTCTATAAAATATAAAATTCTGAATTTTATATTATTTTTAGCTAAAGAATTTTAACTTTTATAAAATTTGTTTATACTCTTAGTATGTAGATACTATAAACATAATATTTAAAAACTTTTCGAAAAATATATTATGTATGGGCCTAGAAGATATATTTGGAAAAGAAATAGAAGGAGCTCGTCAATTAGAAGAATACTATCGAAATCTTGCTGATAAATATGGTCTTATTTATATGGGAGGGGGAGATGGTAGTTTTTTAGTTTTAGCAAATAAACGTTTGTCAGAGGGTGCCAATCATCGAAAGGAAGATACATTGCCTGGAATAAAAATGCATTCTCCACCTTCAGAAAAAATGTATAATGTTTTAAGTAGCTATGATTTTATACAAATGTTAAAAAATGGAGAGATAGATGGAATTAAGGTTTATTTATATGATGATCCTTCCTCAAAACACAAAAATGCAACTATTTATATATCTCCCTATTCTATGCCAAATTTAGGAAAACTTCTGAATATTTTAGAAAATAATGGGATATCTATACAACCAGTAATACATTCTTACATGATATAGTATATCTAAATAGAATGTATATAGCTCCAAATGATGAAATATTTGCTAGATACTCCACAGATTTCACTGGAAAGATGAATATTAGTGACATAAAAAATATAAGAAATAGTATGATGTCAAATATAGATACAAAGGATATTAATCAAATTATAATGATAGATAATTATATAACGGATAATTATAGGAGCAAAATTGATGACAGAGTGTTGAGAGCTGCTGCAGATATATCACGTCCTTATATTGTAGTAGTACCCAGAAGTTGGTTATTAAATAACCAATATAATTTAGTTGAGATATTAGGAAATTCATATGTATCATTAAGAGATTTCTATCATAAATTATGGAAGAGTGTAGATCTCAAAGAATTATTAAGATATTCTCCAACTATTTATACATTTATTACATTAAAAAGAATTAATAGAAAAACCACAGCACCCAATCCAAATATAATCATACGTTATGATCGACTTACTAAACAACTAGAAGCTTATAGCGTACTTGATGCCAGGATATATAGATATGATTTATCTAATAGAGACGATCTTGAAAGAATTAGCGATCATCCTAAAGAGAGATTGTATGAGTTTTTAAAATATGGAACAATATCCCAATAGTCATAAAATAGCATTAGATGAAAAAGGCTTGATATATAAATAATTATTTTTTAATTAAAAATATTTATTATAAAAACAGAAATTTTAGCTAATATATTTTGTATTATATTTATTTATTTCAATTGGTTATAACCATATAGGTATTAAATTTCTCTAATTTCTTCGTATTTCCATTATCTAAAGTAAACTTGGTATCTCTTATTAAAAAATTCTTAAAGTCATAAACATCAATATCTCTTTAGAGAATTAGTCTAACCTATTATTCTTCTATCAATAAATAGGTATACTTTATTCATAGGATATTTCTCTTAATTATTATTGGAAGCTCATTAGATAGAATAACAACATGATTGCAGTATTTAATATAAGAAAAATAAATAAAGATAGTTTATGGCAATAAAAAAGAATTGCATAATTAAAAATACAAATTTAATAAATTATATATTATTTGCCATGTTAGGTGGTTTTTCTAATAAACAATTCGTTATCCAACTTAACATGACATATTTTACATTAAATGTTTTAGCTATGGGTATATAATCGCTAAGTATCATATTGAATGCTTTGGTTATATCTACATAATAATCTTTAGAGAAAAATTTAAGTTTTTCTATTATATCTTTTATATTTAATCTTGGTAATTCATTATTTCTATTTAATGCATTCTCATAAACATATATAATATCATTTGCAAAACACGAACCAAAAGAATATGGTGCTAAAGGCGAGCCTAACGAATAAGATGATGATGGATTCTCCTTCTTTATATATTCTTCGCATATTTCTACATTTTCTTCCATAATTTTATACACTTCAGGATATTTATATAATTCGTTTTTATAGAAATATACTAAAAATTCAAAAGCGGAAGTTCTCCATTCATCACCAACTATAGAATGCCCAATTTCATGAGTTACTATTGAATCCGTAACTGCCCCTGCTATAACTTTTTCTATATCATTATTATTTTTATATACTGGCCATAGTATTCCATTATGATATATAGCAACTAGATTACCAATAAAAATTTTATTTTGATCATTTATATCTCTATTTATAACTTCTCTTAATCTGTTCTTTATAATATGAACTTCTTTTCTCATTCGATCATATTCTCCAACATGAATTCTAGGATTTGTTCCATATTTTTGTTGATATTCTTCATACGATTCTAAAGTTACTAATGATATTTTTTCCTCAATCTCTATATTATTCTTTTTAAGATATTCTATAGTCCCTTCAAAACTATTTTTTATAGTGCTATCTAATTCATCCATTATATAGATGTTAATAAAAAATTTACAAATTTTTATTATTTCAAAAATTTAGTACACCCAAAATATATTTCATAATCTTTTAGGTTCATAACGTATAATTTCTTTTATAGCATCTAATGGAGATAATTTTTTAACTTCTTCTACAGTATCTTTTATATTTAAATTTTTATTTCTATCTATAATAATATTTGCATGGCATTCTCCCAACTCATAAGGAGCCTCTCTAAGTATACTAACAACATATTTTAACTTACTTTCTAGAAGATCTCCAATAACTATATGATAACCCAGGAGTGCAAACGTCTCCACATATTTTTTACATTCTATTATATTTTCTTTTATGATTTTATGTGTTTCTGGATATTCTAATAAACCATGCATATCAATGTACATTATATATTGCAAAGCAGAAGCTGAGAATTCCTCATCATCCCATCTATTTCTACCAACAATATGATGTCCCTTTTCATGAAGTAGAACATTACTAGCATAAAATTTCGTTACATCTTCTTCTATATTTTTTCCTTCTGTATATAAGGGAGTAGATATGACTGCAGATAATGGTGATTTTACTCCAATAATAGATGGCCCATTTATATTTATAGAATCAAATCTATTTAATTTTAATGTTTCATCTATATGTTTTTTTAATCGGTCTTTTATAATGTAAATTTCTTCTGTTTGTAATACACTTGATCCATCAGCATGTTCGTTCTCTTTAATAGGAAGTACAATATATTTAAGTATCTTATTATTTAATTCTTTTATATCATCTGTATTATATATTTGCTTTAGTAAATATATCTCACTTATATAAAATTCTCTAAGATTTTCTTTACTTATTATATATATATCATCATAATTAGATATTTGTTCCAATAAACTTTTATCAATTGTATTAAGCTCTTGCTTTAATTTATCTGTGTTATATGTTTTTATCATATCATATAATTCCTGTAATAAATCTGAAGATTCTAATATCCTCAATCTTATGCCTTCAATTTTTATACCAGCTCTTTTAAAATACTCTTCAGATTCTTTATGAGATCTTCTTATAATATCCTCCAAACCAGATTTATTTGTTACCATTAATAGATAGTAATAAAAAAATTTATAGGTTTTGGCATTTAAAACTCTTTTTTATTAAATTCGATAAATTCATATAACAGCTAAAAATAATGGCAAATTATTTTCATTTAAAATTATTATATCTTTCGGATAATTTTTATGTGCCCCTTTAGATTTAATTTCTATTTTTAAATTACCAGCAATAACATCTATTTCATAACTATTCCTATAATAATATACCTCTCCAAATCTTCTTTTTAAATGTGATTGTACAATCCATTCATATAATGAACTTTCTAAATATTCTGTATTAGTCCATATACTTAAAGATTTTGCTAAATATGGATCTAATATGAAAAATTTTCTTTCCTTTCTCCAATTTATTTGTTTTTCTTTAAATAAAGCATAATCTAATATAAATAATCTTCTAAAAATTTCAATATAATCTTCAACAGTCTTATAAGAAACTCCAACTTCTTTTCCTATTGATAAAAAAGATAAAGGAGAAGGAGCTTTAGATAAAATAGTAGATATAATTGCTTTAGATAATTCAATATTTCTTCCAAATCTTAAAATTTCATTTTCTATAGAATTTATAATTTGAAAAATTGCATCTTTATAACCATTTATTGATAACGGATATCCACCAGTTTCTAGATAATTTTCAAATTCTTCAAATATTTTTGGTTCTAGTCCAGATAAATTATTCATTCCTTCTAAAATATTTTCATATCTATTTATTTTTATTCCTTTTATATTTAAATATTCTCTAAAACTTAATGGATAAACATATATATCTTTTCCATTTCCCCTTCTACCAGGAAATAATTCTACTTCTCCTTTTAATTTTATAGAAGAAGAACCTGTAATAGTTATAACATCGTCTTTAAATTTTCCTATATCTATATATAATTTAATTGTTCTCCACCAATCATTTACATATGTAATTTCATCTAAAAAAATATATGATGTTTTTATATTTCTTTTTTCTTTTATTTTTAAATAATAATCAATTACCTTTCTTAATTCTTCAAAATTTGTTAAATTTGAACAATCATAATAAAATATGGACCAAGGATCTTTATTTTCTAATAATTTATTTATTAATAATTTTATTCCTGTTGTTTTACCAACCTGCCTAGGTCCTATGATAAAATTCAATGAAAAAGGTTCTAAAGAAATATCTTTTAACCATTCAGGTATCCATCTTATTTTCATATTTTCCCATCTTTCTATTATTATATCTTTTTCATTAACATACCATGGGTTAAAGTAATATAATAGCTCATCATTCATATTAGAATTAATACTTCTAATATATTTATAAATCATTAGAAGTTACACTTCTAATAATATTTAAGAGATCTATATAAAACAAGTTAAAAGCCATAATCATTATTGCGTTATTAATAAAATGGGTAGGTAATTATTTAATAGACATAAAAAATCTACTATAAAATTTTAATTAATAACATAATTGCCCAAATTAATAAACCAATTCCAGATATTATGTTTAAAAGTGACAATACAAAGAATTTGGATCTATAACTTGCTATATTCTTTGATAATACGGAGATCCATTTATAGTTTTATTTACCTTATAATAATATGGAGAACTCTTTGAAAATTTTCTATTAATTTAAATAAATCTTTTTTCAATTATTAAAGTCAAATTCTAATACATAATTATCTTCTCTTAAGATAATTTTTCTATTCCATTGATAGGAAACTCTTTCATTATTTCCATAAAATATAATTAATAAAAATTTCAAAATAAAGGTTAAAAAAATATTTAATCTGTAACAAATAATTTGAGATTTTTATAGATGAATATTAATTACTTATTAATGAAAAATTTAATTTGATATTACAATAGAAAGTTTTTAAATATTATATTAAAGTTATAAAAATGGCAAACGAAGATTCTATAGGCAAAGCTCTAACCAGAGTTATTATATACTCAGTAATATTTGTAGTAGCTATGGGAATTGTACAATGGTTCTTTACAGGAGGATTGCAAATGCTATATAATATGACAAGTATTAAAGCAATTTTAGGATTAGAAAATTACTCTATATATGCCGTTATCCTTGTAATGATTATATTTGGATGGTTTGTAATAGTTTCAGTAGCATCGATGTTTTATGCAATGTTTAAACCAAGATATGGAGAATCTACAGCAGCGGCAATAAGAAGTTTAATAAAAATTTTAGGAATTGGTGGTCTATTTGCAGGTATTGCTGGTGCAGCTGGTGGAGGTATTGCAGGAGTAGCATTAGGTGGTTTTATTGGTATGATAATAGGTTATGCAACACAGCAAGTCTTAGGTCAAGCTATTGCTGGAGTATTCTTATTATTAAGTAAACCATTTGAAATTGGAGATATTATAGATGTAGCTGGAGAAACAGATATAAAAATAATAGATATAAATACAATGTTTACAAAAGCATTGAGAACTGATGGAAATATAATATTAATTCCAAATAACATGATAATTTCACAAAAGATAGTAATAAAAAAGAAAGCTAAGGAGCAACAATAATCTCTGTATATTTATTATATATTTTATAAATTTTTTCTGGATTATTATCTAAATATTCTCCTAAATTATATCCTAAAATTCTTCCATAATCTTCTATTTCCTTAAATAATTCTGTATTTCCCTCAATTAAACTTATAGTGTTTCTTATAATACTCTTAAGATCTATATAATGTATAGATTCCAACATTCTTTTTAAGGTATTTAAGTATTCTTCTCCGCTTTTAAATATATATACATTTTTTGATATTTCTCCCACCTCTTTTTTATCTAATTTTCTATATTTCTCAAAGAAACCATTTAATAATCCGTTAACAAAAGATGCAAAAACAAAATTAATTATTTCAAATGGGTCAATATTATATTCTTTCTCTATTATATTTAAAATTTTTCTTGTAAATCCTTTTCCAACTCTATAAGGTAATAGATCATAATCTAATTTTTGATACATTAGAATATTATCTAATTCGAATGCAAAAATATATTCTAATTTTTCTACATTTTTCTTATCAATACAAACCATAGATTTTTTCTTATTAGATGATTCATAACTAGATATTGTTCCCGCCATTTCTTCAATTTCTTCATCAACCGATATACATACTTTTTGCATATTTTCAGATAATTGGGGATCTGAGTAATCTATAATTGTTTCTTTATTATGTATAGAATTAAAATAACCAAGAAATTCTAATTTTCTTATAGATTCATATTCCACTTTAAAATGTTTTATAATCTCTTTATTATTTTTCATCTTTTTCTTTATTTCTTTTATTTTTTCTAATAATTCTTTAGATTCATAAATACCATTTTTAAAGTATAAAAAGATTGTAATCAGCATGAGACTTATAATATTTACTTTTTGTTGTTGTAAAATTTTGTCAAGATCTTCTCTCATTATCATAAATTTATCTAAGTAAAAATTTTTATTTTTATTATTTAGTAGTAGGGTCTATTTGTAAACCTGACAGAGTAAATTAGATGCTTGAATTTTGCCAGATAAAGTAATATTACCAAAAATTATAAAAGATAATATTAAACTAACAATTATAATAATTAATAAAGATATTAAAAATGAGAAAATCAATTTCTTTGCTTTTATATCTTTTATTTTTCTTATATTAGTTGATAAACCAATAGAAAAGAATGTTAATAAAAAGAAAAATTGCATAAAAGTTTCTACTTGCAAATAAGTAGTAGATAAATCTAAATTGAAGATTTTTTGTAAAATTATTGTTAATAAAAATATTAAGAAAAATCCAAAAATAAATTTTGGCATTTTATACCATAAATCAATTATTGAAACTTTATTTTTGTTCTTTGTATTCCAAATTATTGACAAAATAAATATCCATAAAATAAGTAAAAAGTCAATAAATATTTTTGAAAGAGTAGATGTATATAATATCCATCCATTTGATGAAAAAAGATTTGATTCTAAAATTCCAGCTGTAAGTGACGTACAATCTGTCTTTATAGAAGAAACTACCCAAGAGCCAGCAGCTATTGGATATCCCTTTAATAATAGATATCCAATAAAAGGTAATATTAAAAGTTCAATAGAAGATATTATTAAAATTATAGAATATAAAATACCCATTATTATTGGATTTATTCCAAGCAATTCTGAGGATACAATAACTGAAGATAAAGATGTTCCAGTAGAACCCGATGCGATAACCGCAGATTCTTCTTTACTTAATTTTAATTTTTTTGATATAAAATATGAAATTGCCCATGCAGAAAATATATATATTAATGAAAATAAAAATATTTTATCTATTAAATTTAAAGCAAAACTAAAATTTTTTACAATATCTATTCCAAAAGATATTCCCAATAATATAATTCCTATTTTTATATACCAAAAAGAATTTGAAGCTGTTTGTAATGATTTTGGTATATTTTTAATGAAATTTGAAATTAATAATCCAAGAATTAATGCAAATATATATCCAATATCTCCAGTTAATCCTAAAGACCATTTAATTTTAAGTTTATTCCAAAGATCTGGTGTTGCTGATATATATGCATAATGCCCCAGGATCCAAATAAAATAAGAAATAAAGAAAATGAATGTATAACTTACTATAAAATCTCTTAAATTAATATTCATAAATTTTGCACCTATTGAGAGAATAAATAAAGTAAATATATATAAAAGAACTATAGAGAATATTCCTAAATAATTATATTGAGTAAAAATTGTTGTAATAATATTAGAAGGGTTTATCCATATATTAACCTTTGGTAACCATCCAAAAAAAGAATATATACTTAGTATAAGAATAATTAAAGAAATCCATAAAGCCCACCAATCTTCTTTCTTCCATAAAGAACTCCAATTAATATTCATTATAAACTGTTAATAGAAAATCTCATATTTATTTTTATATTAGAACTTATTTTTAAATTTCTAAAGATTTAAATAGAATATGGTTTCAATACCAGGCTGGTTTATATATGCTTTAATAGGAGCAATATTTGCAGCTTTTTCTATTATATTTGCTAAAATTGGATTAAAAGACATAGATTCTATTACAATAACAACCTTAAGAGCAATTATTATGACAATTATTATATTTATTATATTTTTGCTAGAAATTAGAAATATAAACAACTTATTTAATCTATCTAATAAAAATTATATATTTGTAATATTAAGTGCTCTATTTGGTGCTCTTTCCTGGATAGCTTTCTTTTATGCATTAAAAATTGGAGAAGCCAGTAATGTTAGTATAATAGATAGATCTAGCTTTTTATTTGTCGTTTTATTAAGTATTATAGTATTAAATGAAGAATTAACAATTAAAAAAGCCATTGCTAGTATATTAATGTTTATTGCTTTAGTATTATTGGTTATATAAGATTTTTTAATAATTTTAATTTGAATTACTAATCATATAGTTTATTAAATTATTAATATATGGATTATTCCATAGTCCAAAAGGATCACCATTATATCCATTCCAATTATAAATTCCTATTATATTTATACCCATTTTATGTAACTGATTAATTATATCAATATAATATTTTATTGTGGCTTGATATCCTTTTTTAGAAGGACCACTCCAATATCCCAAACCTCCAGAATCTATGTAACCTTCTAAATCTCCATTTCTAAATCCCAATTCACCTATAAAAAATTTAATATTTTTTTCATCTGCAAATTGCTTATATTGCATAATAATATCTATCATATATTCACTCATCGAAATATTTCCATTATTGTAAATATAATTTCCATATAATTCCAAACCAATCATATCTAATTTTATCCCATAATTATTTAACAAATAATTATATAATTTTATTATTCTTTCAGAATTTCCCATATATAAATAATAAAATAACTTTGCTTTTGGTAAATATTCTCTCATTAAAGAATAATAATATGCTAACTGTTCTATTGGAGCTTCATCAATTTCACTAAATCCAACAACAATATTTTCCCCTCTATTAGTAATATTTGATAAGTATTTCAAAAATTCTTTAATATTTTGATCATATTGAAATAAATTTGTAATATTATCTCTATCAGTTGTAACAAACAAATTTATATAGATTGGTTTATTATCTTTATTATTTTCATGTAAATACAATATTTGATCTAAAGAATGATTATAATTATCATCAAAAGTTATTATAACACCTTCTGTTATGGGAGAGTTACTTTGAAAGCATTGATTCAATAATTTATAAGTTCCATTATTAGGTCCCCATGGAACATCCCAAAATATATATTGTAAATTATTCAAATTATTTGAAAAGTTTTGATATGAACTATTATTTATTCCATATTTAAAAATTAATGTTCCTAAAACAACAGTTCCAACCAATCCTATTAACCCTTTCAAAAAAAGTCTTCTACTTATATTTACCATTTATAATAATATAAAAAATTACAAGTTTGAAAAAAGTTGACTACCTTGTGCCTGTATAAATACTATATATGTACCTAAATAATTATTTACTCCAACTACTGGATATCTATTCTCATAGAAACCTAATTTTTGTATACCCACAATAGTATCTACATGCAAAGTTCCCTGGCTTGATGGATTTGGATTATTTGGCTTTCCAAGAATAGAATTAGCCAAGTTAATATAATTTAATACACTATTTATTTGTTGTCCGTTTTGATATAATATTATTATACTACCATTATTCCATCCCCAAAGACTGTTTGCATATGGACCTTGCTGCGAAGTTGGCATTACTATCGTAGCGTTTCCATTCCAGAGATTCTGGAATGCATTATATACATCTTCCCACCCCCTATCCGAAATTATTATATTATAATATATTTGTGGAGCTGGTAAAATCCACTTACCATTCTGTTGAATAGCTTGATTTATATTTGCTCTTCCTAATACAAAATAAACTTTATAATTAGTTCCATTATTTAGATTATAATTATTTACTCCCGATAGGAGATCTTTTATATTAATATTTCCATTTGATACATATTGAATAGGAAGTTCGATTTGTAATTCTGTTTTTGTACGATAATTCACTACTGTTAGATATGCAGTATTGTTATCTATTTTTACATCTATTACTTCTAAAGGTATAAATTGTATATTGCTATTTCCAAATAATATTTGTTCTAAGTTTTGTGACGGCTGTGTTGTAGTTGATGTCGGTAATGTTGTTATCAAAGTTTTAGTAACAGTTTCTGTTGTTGTTATTGTTTTAGTAACAGTTTGAGGAACCTGGGTATTAGTTAATGTTTTTGTTACAGTTATAGTTATAGTTTCAATTTGATTTTCTGGTATAATTTCTTTTTGTTGATATTCCTTACCAAGAGAATAAGGATTTCTAGAAGAACCAATAGCAAAACCAAGAGCTGTACCAGCAGCAAAAGCTCCCAAATATCCTAGCAACTTTAGAAATTCTCTTCTGGTAGGCATATAACAATATTATCAAAATATTTTATAAATATCCTATCCCAACAATTATTTTATAATAGTAAATATATTATGTCTTAATGACATTATAAAAATTTTATTCAAAAATTAAGGTTCAATAAAATAACTTATTAAATATTTTCCAATAATTTTTTAATTTCCAGTAATTTATTCTGTAATAATTTATATTTATTAATTATTTCTTCTTTTTCTCTACTAATTTTATCTAAATCAGATTTTATTTTACCGATTTCTATTTGCAAACTTCTAATTGTTTCCTCTTTATTATTTATAGCATTTTTTAGTTCATCTCTTTCCTTTTTTAATTTTTCCATTTCTTCTTTAAGATTTTTTACCTGATTTTTTAGTTCATCAAATTCTTTATTAGAACTATTAAATGATAAAGTTAAATTTAATTGCCCAGATTTTGTTTTTTCATATGTTTCTATTATAAGAGAACCTGCCTTTGTTTTTCCACTAATATGATTTCTTATAGATTCTTCAGATCTTCCCAATTCATCTGCAATTAAACTTATTGGCATTCCCGCTTTATATCTTGCATAAGCTGCTGCTGCAATTGCTAAACTGTCAATCCATGTAGATCTTTCACTAGGATCTTTTATTAATTCTAATACTTCTGGTCTATATAAAGTGCCTATAAGTAGAAATGTTTCTAATTTCTTTATATCGTTCTTTCCTAAAGGATTTAATGGTATACTTCTAAAATCTATATCTATTTTTTCAGCTTGTTGCGTAGAAATATTATCTACCATAACAATATAGTTGTAAATTAACCTTTATAAATCAAACATAAGAATTAGATGCCAATATTAAAAAATACAAACTTAAAAATAAAACTGTATCAAAAATTATTCCCTATCGATTTTCCAAATAGCAAGTGCCAACAATGTTTCAATTATATCTATTATTAATACTATCTCTGCTAATACATTTGTAAATAATGCATTTATATCACCTTTTCTAATATATTGAACATATCCTACAAATAATGTTAATAGCATTATTAGCCAAAATACAATATTTGGTAAATAATATTTTTTCAAATTTAATAAGAATATTAGTCCAGATATTATAGATAATGCTACAAACATTCCTACAAATGCTCCAAACAACAGATATATATTTACTGCTACTGCCCCCGCTACTAACATATGTATTCCAGCCCAAAAAGTTGCTAATAGCATTCCAACCCATCCAATTATTTCTTTTATTTCCATCTCATAACTTTATTATAAAGATTTATAAAAATACAAAATTTATATTTAAATAAGTATTATAAATATAAATGAGAGGAAAGATTTTTGATGATTTTATGATGTTTATAGGATATTTTCTTCCAATATTTATTATAATTCTTGCAGGAGTTATATTTATTTTAACTTCAATATTTAAATTCTATCATATTAATAATCCATCTC
>Ga0080005_142498_pt1 | contig 28796 bp, 32 predicted proteins | sample JossMetagenome_2_FD_69208 | JGI IMG/M metagenome (GOLD analysis project Ga0080005, IMG submission 69208) | Hot spring sediment microbial communities from Joseph's Coat, Yellowstone National Park, USA - JC3_ASED (SPADES assembly) (version 2) | ecosystem: Environmental > Aquatic > Thermal springs >...
GAATTAAATAAGTAGCATTGTACATTATATAAACTTGTGAATTTGTATAATATGCAATCATTGGCCAATTATCATTTGTCAAAATTACCTCTGGATTGTATTGTTTTAAATAATCTGAAGCTCTGTATATATAATTTAGATATGTATTTCCAAGATTTGTATTATAATTTATTAAAAATATTATACCATAATACATTGATACAATATTTAATATAGAAAATAGGAATAAATATGGGAATTGTAAACCTTTTATTTTGTTAATAAATATTCTAGTTAATATTAAAAATGGAGGTAAAATCATTAAAATATATCTTGGATCCTTTGATTTAACAAAAAATGCAAGAAATATTATTGATAATATTACATACAAATATATAGACTTGTTATAATTTTTAATTTTCTTTGGATTCTGTAATAGGGAAAATAAATATGCAGAGGAAAATATTAATAGGTTAAATAAAAATAATGAGATAGGTTTATAAGATGTATATTTATAAACAACCTCAGCCTGTTCTATAAATATAAATATTGGATTATTGTATAATATTAAGTTATATAAAAAGTAGGGAGTTAAAAATAGTAAAGAATAAATTATTGTTTTTAGTTTATCTATATTCTTTAAAAAGATTATTGAGGAAATTAACCATAAACCATATTCATATTTTGAAAGATTTGATAAAACTGAAAATAATGAATATAAAATTAAGTTCTTTTCTTTGCTATCTTTAAAATATTTTATGTAGAAATATATAGAAAATACTAATAAAGAAGATGCTAAAATGTCTGGATAAATCCTTGATGCCCAAATTAAAAATAAACCATTCAATGAATAAAATAAAATTAAAATATAGTTTATATATGTATTTTCATATTCTTCTAATATTTTGTATAAAAATACTATGGATAAAGAAAAAATAAAAATTAAAAATAATTTTATAAGAAATATATTGAAATTTGTAATATAAGAAATTGGAACTAATATCCACCACAATAATGGAAATCTATAATATTCAAAATATGGAGTATTTAATAATACATGTTTTACATTGTTTAAATATGAATATTCATCCCAAAACAATATTGGAGGAGATGATAATAAAATAATTAGTTGTGGTATAAATGATATAAGAAATATGTAAATATAATCTTTTTTCATGAATGATTATTATAATAATTCTTTTAAAAATATATTTGAATAAGGAATATTTATGAAGGCATTAGATTATGTTATTGATTCATATAAAATATATAAACAAAAATTGTTGGAGGCATTTATTGTAGGTGTGGTAATAAACTTTCTATCATTCATAAGTTTAATACCTGTTGTAGGATGGTATTTATATGCTAAGTTATTTCCAAAAATGGTTGTATGGTATTATAATAAACTTAATATAAAGGTAGATCCAAAATATGATGTAACATTTAAGTCAATAATGATTCCATTAGTGGTTACAATGATTGGTTTTATAATAATAATTGTTGGAGTTCTTTTATATCTCTTTATGATAGAATCTGATGAGTTTTTAATGAATTCTATTATTATAGGTTTAATAATAATGATAATAGGTTTAATATTATATATATTATTGCTTTATACACTGTTTGGAAGTATAATTGGTAAAGTAGATAAATTTAAGATTTATGCCAAAAAATCCGTATATTTACTTTTAATAGGTTTTATTCCAGCTCTTATAATTCTTATATTTTATATTATTTTCTTTTTATTTGTACCACTCATTGGTCCAATATTATTGTTGATATTAGAAATATTAGTGGAGATATTCTATCCACCCTATCTATTTACTTTATACGCAGTTGCCATTAAGAATATGCAGTCATAAATATTAAAAAGCATACTCACCCAATATTTTATATAATTGAAATTATTGTATATTTAATAATACATGTTTTACATTGTTTAAATATGAATATTCATCCCAAAACAATATTGGAGGAGATGATAATGAAATAATTACATGAAGGAAGTTTTATATAAATTTTTTAAGTATTTATTTTTTATTTATTTCATGAAATGCTTTTATTGTGAAAAAGATGCAATTGTAAGAATTCCATATTCAAAATTATGGTTATGTAAAGATCATTATATAGAATATATACAAAGAAGAGTGTTGGAAACAATTAAGAGATATAAATTAATTAAAAAGGGACAAAAAATATTGGTAGGAGTTTCTGGAGGTAAAGACAGTACATCATTATATCGTATGTTATTAAATATAAAAGATAAAATTGATTTTGAATTAATTGGATTACATATAAATTTAGGAATATATGATTTTTCTAAAAAATCTTTAGAAGTTATAAAGAATTTTAGTAAAGAATATAATACTGAATTCATAATTTTGGATTCTAAAGAAATTATTGGAGCATATTTGCCAGAAACATTAATAAAGTTGGGTGCAAAGATATTGCCAAATTATAAGGTAAAATATATAAGGCCTGCATGTAGTATATGTGGATCATTAAAAAGATATATACTAAATATTATTGCAAATGAATTAAATGTAGATTATATTGCTTTAGGACATCATATGGATGATCTATTACCTTATATAATTAAAAATTTCTTTTTACAAGATTTGCATTCAATAAGTAAACTAGGTCCAAAAACAGAAAAAATTGATTCTTTAGTTGGAAGAATTAGACCATTATATGAAATATCTGAAGAAGAAATAAAATTATATGCAAAATTATCAGGTATCCCATATTTAGAGGATCAATGTCCATTTAAATATGGTAGTAAAAGAATTGAAACAAAAATTAGAGAATTTTTAGATAAAATGGAAAAAGAAAATCCTGGATTTAAAATATCTTTGGCAAGAGCTATTGCGAGAAATATTAAATTTTATGAAAAAGAAGAAGAAATAAAATTAAATAAATGTAAATATTGTGGAATGCCAACATCAAAAGATATATGTGAATTTTGTAGAATAACAAAAAGAGCCTTTGGTGAACCTAAAGGATTGTATGTTAAAGAAAAAATATCAGAAATTTTAAAAGGGATAAAATAGTTTTTTAATTTATGAAAGTACTATTTATAGATTTAGATAAGTTAGAACATAAAATTATTAATATAGATTCTCAAGGTATTATTTCCTTAGGAGTAAAAGTACATAATGAATATGAATCATGGAAAAAAGATATTTATGATCCTTCAGTTCCATTTATATTTGGTTTAGGTCCGTTTGTTGGGGGGAAATTATTTGGGGTTCATAGGATGGTTGCAATATTTAAAAGTCCATTAACAAGAACATTGCATTTTTCTTCAATTGGTGGTGTTGGGTATAAATTTATGGGATCTGGAATTGATGCAATTGTAATTATTGGATATTCAAAAGAACCTTCTATAATTTTTATTTCTCCAAATAATGTAAAAATTGAACCTTTAAATTATGTAAATTCATATAAAAATTATAAAGGAGTTTATGCATTTTCAAGATATTTATTAGAAAAATATAATGATTTCTTTTCAAATTATAATGCTAGAGCAGTTGTTGTTGGAGAAGGATCTATGTATACGTACAATGGAAATTTATTTTCATTTGATATATTTAATGGGGAATTTAGAATAGGTTCTGAAGATTTCTCTGGAAGGGGTGGTGCAGGATCTTCATTATTTAAAGGTCATAATATTTTAGGTATAATTTCTGGCGGTAATTATAAATATAGATATGAAAAAGTAAATGATTTTCAATTAATAAATAAAATATTCTTAGAAAAATTTGGGAAAAGTTATATAGAAGTTATTAATGAAAAAACAAAGAAATATAAATATGATCCAGAAACAGGATCTGGAGGAACTTTTGGAGAAAATTACCTATTATATAAAGAATTATTACCTTTATTTGGATATAAATCAATATATTATCCAAAAGAATTAAGAAGAAAACATTATGATAATATTATTGAACTATTTTGGAAACCTTTCCAGGAAGAAGTATTTATAAAAAGTAAATCATGGTTTACATGTGGAGATTTATGTAATGTAGCATGTAAGAAAGTATATAAAGGTAAAAAAGTAGATTATGAACCTTTCCATTCTTTAGGGCCATTTATTGGTAATTATATATTTGAAGAAGCATTGAAATTAGTAGATTTAGTAGATCAATATGGAATGGATGTTATTGAAGTTGGACATTTAATTTCATGGTTATTTGATTTGATTGAAAATAAATTATTAGAACCTGGAGAAGTTGGAATAAATGATTATCCAATGTTTAATTTTGAGAATTTTGATCCAAAAAATGATTCATATAAAAATTCAAAAATTGCAGAAAAAATTATTGAAGGATTAATTAAGAAAAATAATGAAATATTATCATTAATATCTGAAAAGGGAATAAGAGTATCTTCAAAGATATTAAATGAAAAATATAAGGAAAGAATTAAAGATAATAAATTTAATGATTATGTTGTATATGCATCTTTTGGAAATGAAGGATATATAACTCCAAATTTATATTGGGGTCCTGGTGTAGTTGCTCCAATGTATATCTTAGGAAAATATTGGACAGATTATTCAAATTCATTTGCAAGACCAGAAGACTTTGCAAGATTTTCATATGGAAGGGCAATAAATGAATCTTTAGTTGAAGATCTTGGAATATGTAGATTTTATAGGGGTGTTTATGAACCTGTATTAGATAGATTATATAAAGAGATTACTGGAAAAGATTTGGATAAAAATTTATATAAAGAAATTGCTGAATATTCAATAAAAGCAAAAGCAGAACCTGTTCTATGGGAAAGTAAAAGGGCAATGGATCTTGTATCTACAATGTGTAGAGAATTAAATTCTAAAGATTGGAAATTTGAAAGATATGAAGATTATGTTGAATGGTGGAAAAGATTTAAAGAAAGTTTAGATGAATATTTGGGATTAAAAAATATACAATAATACTTTTATTTTTAGTCATATTCCATTATTTCATGTTCATATTCCAAATCCGTTGTCCTATATTTTTCATAGTTTGCTATAAATTCATATGCTTTATCTGATATTCTTACATATACTGGAGAATTTTCATTCTTTTCTGTTTTTATTATTTCTATCATATTCATTTCTTCTAATTTTCTTAAAATTTCAGATCCAACAGTTTGATACATATTTCCTAATTTATGATTTATTAATTTTTCTATTTCTATTTTACTTTCTTTCAAATTTTTGTAATGGGGAAATTCTTCAATTATTAATTTTACTATATCTTCTAAATAACGAAGATGATCGTAAGGAATGTGAGAAGTACGAGAATAATGATAAAAATAAGGTATTACACCAAGAAATGTTCTACCAACTAATTCTTCAAGATCCTTTTTCCTTAAATTGTATAATACATGGGATTTTTTTGATAAATCATACTTACACTCTACGTTTACACTCTTCTTGCATGTTTCTCTTAATATAGTAATTCCAACATACATAATATCTTCACTCTTTATATTGTTCAATATTTTATTTATACGATCTATTACATCATCTAATAGATGTGTGTTTATTTTTTCCATTGAATTACGATTAAGAGATTTTTTAAAAATATTACTATTATTGGAATAGATGAACAAACCAAAACAAAAAATTTTATAAATTTTTATGTCCAGAATACCGTATAAAATAATACATTAATATAATAATCATGAAAATTGAAAAACCAGAAATACATCATAATGCTTTAGATGTATTAGCAAATCAAATTGTTGGAATGACTTTGGAATATGGAGAAGTTGATATAGATTTTGTGTGGAATACAATAAAAAGATCCTATATATATAAAGATTTAAAATATGAAGAATTTTTAGAAATAATAAATTTCTTAGATTCAATAAAGATTTTGATATATGATAAAGAAAATAAGAAATTAATTAAAACAAGAAAAGGATTATTTTATTTTTTTGATAATATTTCAATGATACCAGATGAAAAATCATATGATGTATATGATATAACAACAGGTCAAAAGATTGGTATATTGCATGAAGAATTTGTTGCAAAACATGGAAATCCTGGTACAATATTTATATTAAGGGGTTTACCATGGAAGATTGAAAAAATTGAAAAAAACAAAATTTTGGTTGGATTGGAAAAAGATTTTGAATCTGCAATACCTTCTTGGGAAGGTGAATTATTACCTGTACCATTAGAAGTTGCACAGAAAGCACAGGAAATAAAGAGAGAATTATTAAACTTTGATGAACTAAAAAATCAAGAACTATATTTTTATCCAAATAAAGATAATATTTACATTGAACAATATAGGGATTGGTTTATTATTCATGCTCCGTTTGGAAGTAAAATAAATGATGCATTGTCAAGGTTAATTTCTCAAATATTATCTGAAAAATATGGAATTGTTGTTGGGATAAAAACAGATCCTTATAGAATAATATTAAAGGCTGGATATATTACAAAAGAAAATATTAAAGAGGTAATTGAAAATATTGATTTAGATAATGTTGAAAGTATATTGGAAAAGGCAATAGTTAATACAGATTTATTTTTATGGAAATTTTCACATGTTGCAAAGAGGTTTGGGGTAATTAGAAAAGATGCTGATTATTCAAAATCTACTTTAAGAAGAATTTTAGATCATTTAATTAATACACCAGTATATAGAGAAACATTAAATGAATTATTTATTGAAAAGTTGGATGTGAAAAATTTAAAGACAATATTAAAGAAAATAAAAGAAAGAAAAATAAAGGTAAATATTGTTGATAGGGAAAATATATCACCTTTAGCAATTTTGGGATTAGAGGAATATGTATCTGATGTATTGATCTCTGATAAATGGAGGGAAGTATTGAAATTGGTAAAGGAAAGAATTGAAAATACAGAATTAATATTTGTTTGTATGGCTTGCGGAACAAGATATAAGATAAAGGTAAAAGATTATGATGAAAAATTCAAATGTAAAAAATGTGGAGGTCAATATTTTGGTGTTGTAAAAAGTGAAAAAGATTTAGAAGATGAGAAAAAGTTAAATATAACTGCTGAATTATTAAGAAATTATGGTAAAAAGTTTGTATTTGTTTATGCTGGTAAAGGTATAAGTTACTTATCTGCAAGGTTCTTATTAAAGAAGGAATATAAAGATGAAGACGAATTATTAATGAATATTATTGAATATGAAAAGAAGGGTATGAAATTTGCGAAAAGATAATATTTTAAATTTTATTAAGAAAAATTTTTTATGGGTATTTTAGAAACATATAAAAAATCTATTGATTTAGTAAAGAATCATATAGTAGAGGGTTTATTATATGGAGCATTATTTTATATATTATGGAAGTCATTATTTTTTCTACCAATAATAGGGGCATTTTTGTTTTCATATTTTTATCCAAGATTAACTAAATGGTATTATACAAAAGTTACGGGAGAAAATATTAATCCAGATTATAAAACAGCATTTAAATCATTATTAATACCAAGTTTATTAATATCTCTTGGTATAATTATAATATTAGCAATATTAATTAGCATTTTAATAAATTTATCACCAAATTTTGCAAATATTAATGAGATTGGTAATATTAGTCTTCAACAATTAATATCAATTGATTTATCTAATTTCCATCTTTTTACATATGTTCTTGCAGGTACAATTATTGGTATAATAATTATAATAGCTAGCGGGATAGTTTGGTTATTATTATTGTATAATATTTATGGATCTATTTTGGGAAAAGTAAATAAATTATCGATAGATGTTGAGAAATCATTTATATTATTTGCATATTGGTTTATATTTTATATTATTGTTGGTATAATATTATTAATAATTGGTGAAATATTTTCATTAATACTTCCTCTATTGGGAAGTATTATTGTAATAATTTTAAATATAATTGTTGTATATCCAGCAATGAATTTAATATTACTATTAAGGGCTAAAGAATTTTAATCTTTATATATCTTTTTGGAATCTATTATTTATGATTGAAATATATAGAAAGGCATTTGATTATATGAGAAAAAATTTTGCAGAGAGCGTATTATTTGGAGTATCAGCATTATTGTTAGGAGGAATATTTTCGATATTGCCTGTATTAGGGGCAATTATATTATCATATTTCTATCCTAACTTAATAGCTTGGTATTATACAAAAGTTACAGGAGAAAATATTAATCCAGATTATAAAACAGCATTTAAATCATTATTAATACCAAGTTTATTAATGTCAATAGGAATAATGCTTATTCAATATAGTGGTTCTACCCTAATAAAAGTTGAATATGAACATCCTGGATTAATAGGTTATCAACATTATATATCAAATAACCTGATATTAACAATTGTTGGAATAGCAATTCTAATAATAGCAGCAATAGTTGGTATATTACTTTTATATACTTTCTATGGATCTATTTTAGGAAAAGTTAATAAATTATCAATACATTTTAGCAAATCATTGAAATTATTTGCTTATATATTGGTATGTTTAATAATTTTGGTACTATTATGGACTGCTATATTTGTAATATACATATTATACGCTTTAATGATTTCATCATCTATAACAACTAAATATAATGGGGTTTCAATGGTCATTGATAATATTTTATTAACTATTTTGTTTGGTATATTTGTAGAATCAATAGTAAATTTGGTAGCTCTATTAAAGGCTAAAGAACTATAAAATAAAAGTTGTTACTTGTTGGTTATAGTTGATTTTTAATCAAAAGTCGAAAAATTTTTAAATTCTATCATAATTAAATAAATCATGAAAAACAAATATAAAGGGAAAAATACATATAGATATTTTATGATGAAAGGTAAGACCTTGGCGGTTTTGGGAGCATTAGGTGTATTGGGAGTAGCAGCATATTCAGCAGGAGCACCAATAGGTCAATTGGCTCACTCTATGAAATCACAACCAACATCATGGACAGTAGTAGTAGGGGCAAATGCCAATGCAGCAGATGTTGTAGGGGCCTCAAATATAATTGCAGCTTTAGAAACATTTACAGTACCATCTACCCAAAATGTAACAGTTACATTTAATGTAGGTTCGTTAAGTGCATCTCAAGTTCCATCTGGTGCATATCTATTTTATTCATCACAAGCACCCCTTTACTTAGGTAGTAAAATAAATGATGTATATCAAGCATTACAAGTAGGATCTGGATCATTCCAAATAAGTGGACAAACATATACATACCAAGCATTTGTACAACCAGCATCAGATGAAATAAAATTTGATAACTTTGGATCTGGTACAAATTACATGCCAGCTGTAGGAGTAGATGCAGGTACAGATGGTCAGTTATTAACATTATCAATATACTTTACACCAAGTATAAATGTAACATATTTAACTACAAATCCACAACAAATAACAGTATTAGGTACATCATATTATTTATCATATAACAATGGTTACATGTATTTAGTACCAGCTGCAAATACAATAACATTAAATGTCGGACAATCAACAACAGTTAGTGGATTAACAATTAGATTGGATAATGTTGTTAGAGATCAAAGTGGTAGTTGGTATGCTGTATTAAATGTTAATGGACAACAATATACAATACAAGTAGGTACATCACAAGTTATTAGCGGAGTAAATGTTTATGTAGTAAATGCATTTGCATCTGTACTAACATCTGGAAATGTAAACCCAGGTTATGCAACAATTGTTGTATCACAAGGTGGATATAAATTCCCAGTAAATGCAAATGGAGCTAGTGTATTAACATCAAGTGGTTCTCCAGTTAACGGAGTAACTGTTACAACAGATTATAGTTCGGACACATTTTCAACATTAACATTTACATTTAAGTTAACACAAACACAACCAAATGGGGATTATGCATTATTAGCGGGACAATCCTATCAATTACCAATATTTGATGGATATAAATTACAAGTTGGACAAGTTCAATTACCAGCAGGCCCATTGGCATTACAATTAACTCCAAGTGGATCTAATCAATATACATTACAGTATGTTGATGCTGTAACTGGAAAAATGGTATCAATACCACTATATGGATATAGCGTTAGTAGTAATTATAACATAGGTCTATTTGCTTCATCTGATGTATTTAAAGGAACAATTACAAATGGTGATCAAACAATTGTACCAGGTGCAACAAATAACTTAGCAACAGTTGGTAATACAGCCAATTTTAATGTACAACAAGGAGGATACTTTGCAGTAGTAGATGTAAACTTGAAACAAACATATATATTCCAAGTACAATCAATAAATACTGGATCTAATCCAGCATCTGCGACATTATATAATTACGTTACTGGACAAACACTAACAGTATATAACAATACACCTATAGTAATAGGATCAATAACATTAGTGCCAAATATAACTACAAGTGGTAGTCAGTGGGTTGTAGGATTTAATGCGCCATCTACATCTACATTACATTATTCAGATAAAGGTTTAACATTGTATGAAGGATACAATGAATACGTAAAACTAGACTATTCAAGTGCAAACTCAGGCACAATATCTATGACATTTATTAAAGACTATGGCAATTCAAAAACTTCTAATATTGAATTAACATTAAGTTATAGTAGTGGATTTGACTTAGATACTTCAAAAGTTGCTCTAACACAAATTGGAAGTAATACATATGCATATTTAGATGACAAAGGTGTATACTTGGTAAAGACTACATCATCATCTAACCCAACAGTACAATTATATGCACCATCACAACCATTGACAGTTAATGTAGGATTGGTACCAACAGGATCTACATTACCATCTTCAACAACACAAACATCAACTCAACAAACAGTAACACAAACAGTAACAGTACAAGTACCAACTCCAGTAGCATTAATTGGAAAAGTAATATTAGATTCACAAGTAACACCATCAATGAGAAACTTGGTATTAGTAGGAGGTCCAGCAGTAAATACATTAACAGCACAAGCAGTAATACAATATGTATCACAAATGAATTCAGCATTAGGTCAACAATTAGCATCATATGCTAGTAGTCAAAATGGATATGTATATGGTTCACAATTACAACCAGTATTACAACAATTAGGTATACCATTTGGACCAGGTATGGCATTAATAATGTCATCAACACTATATCCAAACACACTAGTAATATTTGGATGGTCAGGAGATGATACAACACAAGCAACACAATTATTTGCAAACTACTTAGTAAGTGGAGTAAGTGCAAATGTATTTGATAGTGCAACAGTAGTAGGAGTAAATACACAACAAACAGTAAGCGGATATCCATCAGCAACAAAACTACAGTAAAGGCTTTTTCCTAACCTTTTCTTTTTCAAAATTTTATATTTCTATTTTATGGATGAAGATATAAAAGAAGCCATTAAAGATCTTATAATATTAATCATATCATTAGGGTTGGTAATTTTTGCATATTGGTTATCACTTTTATAAATATTATCTTATAAATCATTTATAAATGGATATTGATTTTGAAGAGAATATTATAGATTATATTAGAAAAATTATAAAGGAGAATTATAGGATTGATAAAAGAGGTTTGCTAGAATATAGAGATATAAAAATAATAAAAAATTATGTAAAGAATGCAGAAGGATCTTGTTATTTAGAACTTGGAAAAACAAAAGTTTTAGCAGGTGTAAAATTAGAAATATCTGAACCATTTCAAGATAATGAAGATTCAGGTATTCTAGTAACAACAGTAAATTTATCCCCAGTTTCTGATATTAATGTTGATATAGGACCTACGGGAGAATCTATAGAATATTCAAGAATTGTAGATAGGGTATTGAGAGAATCTAGATTTATTAATGATAAAGAATTAGTAATAGAACCTGGTAAATATGTATGGTCTGTATTATTAGATATATATGTATTAAATAATGATGGGAATATAATTGATGCATCAACTTTAGCATCTGTATGTGCATTAATGAACACATACTTTCCAGAATTGATTAAGGAAAATGGAGAATATAAGATAAATCCAAAAAATAAAACAAATAAGAAATTACCATTAAACAAAAATATTCCAGTAATGGTTTCATTTGCAAAAATTGATGATAAATTTATTGTAGATCCAAATAAATATGAAGAAGAAGCTGCGGATATGATTATACATATTGGATTATCAGACAAAATAAATGCATTACAAACAAGAAAATCAGGTTCAATATCTTTAGAAGAATTTAATAATTTATTATCGGAAGCAGAAAAGTTTAAAGAATATTTATTAAAGAAAGTACAATGAAAGATATTTCTAAGTTTGCTTTGGCTAGATTAATTGGTGCGAGAGCATTACAAATTGCAATGGGGGCCCCAATGATGGTAAAACTATCTAAAGAAGATTTGGAAAGAATAAGATATAATCCAATAAAAATTGCTGAGATAGAATATGAAAAGGGTGTTTTACCACTAAAGGCAGTTTTTAAGAAAATTAAACCGTAATATTATATATGTCATATTCCATAATTTTAAGTAAATCTTTTTTTGAAATTCTCAATAAATGATAATGTGATCCACCTCCACAATATATTATTTGATCATCATCTAATTCTATTACTTTTTTATCAACAATTGTTTTTATCTTTTGCTTTAAACCTACTGGAGGGACCCCTCCAATATCATATCCAGTAATTTCTTTTACTTCTTTTGCTTTTGCTAATCTTACTTCATTGCAATTAAAATATTTCTTTATTTTATTTAAATCAATCATATCCTTTCCTAATAAAAAACATAATAAAGGTTTATTATCACAAATTAGTATAATACTCTTTGCAACAATTCCATCAGTATGTTCTTCAGCATTTTTTGAAGACATAACAGGTTTTTCATATTTAATAATTTGAAATGATACACCTAGCTTATTCAAATAATTTTCTAAATATTTTTCATCTAACAAATACTTTTTCATAAAAAATATTTTATTATAGCATTAATAGGTTTTTATCTAAAAATAAATAATCTAAATGTTAGATGCTCTATATGCGTGTAATGCTATATGTTTAGCAACCCTCCTTCCAGGTTGTGTTAATTTGTGTTTTTTATTGCTGTATGGTAACTTTTCAATTAATCCAAGTTTGCACAATGTTCTAAATGGGAACTTCGGTAAATATATTCCCATTTTTTTCAATTTTTCTATAATAAATTTTCTACTTGGATAGTGGTTTATACATTTTTCGTTTATTTCACATGATAAAATTTCTTTATATAACATCAATAATAGCAATGTATACCATGTGCCTAAAATTGCTAAAGTAAAACTTTTTGGTTTGTTGACAAATAATATTTCTATAAAGGGATCTGTATTTCCTGTTGGTTTATGAAAACCATATTTACTAACAAATTCTAATAAACTATCTAAGCCTATCTTTGTAATTTTATACATATCAATACTTTTAATATTAGTTCTATAAGAATCTCTTAAAAAGTCATCAATAGTATTCTTTTCCTTATGAAATCTTTCATATAAGTCTTTTCCTTCAGATGTAACTATACAATATTCATTATTATAGCATCTTAACAATCCAATATCATGTAATATATATATTTTGCTTTCATAAACGGAGGGTAGTGATATTACTCCGTTTCTTTTTCCTAATATATACAAAATTCCTCTAACAGGGCTATATTCTTTCTCTAATTTTGATAAAATTGATGTTTTACTCTTAGAAGACTCTATAGCAACTTCTAGCGCCTTTCTTTGTAAATAATAATGTAATAACTCTTTCTTCATAGTAGTAGTTATTATATAGTAAAAAATAAAAATATATCATAACATACTTTGTATTCACAATTAAAATTTTTTTTGGTTTAGGATATTATTGGGGTTTTATATTCTATTCTAAATATTTATATACTGGTATTAGATTTTTTATTATATATTCTGAAACATTATATCCATATTCAGTTAATTTATATCTAGAATTCTCTGCATTACCTCTTAGAGTTACAAGGTTATATTTTGATAAATATTTAGCATCAATCTTCCCTCTAAATTTATTATAACAGTCTATGGATAAGTTATGTAGACAATGTCTAATATTTTTTAGTGATAATGCCCAATTCTTGCATTTATTACACTTATTTTCCTCATTATATAGAACTAATAATACAATTCCATGTCTTCCAATAAGTTTTGGGGTTAAGGCTGGTTTATCATAATTTTCATATATTACTTGAAAAATTGGGTGGAAATGATACCTATTTAAATTATTATTTACAATTAATTCGTTACATAACATTTTCAAAATTTTATCTAAATTTAAATTTCTATGATCTATATCATAATAATATTTTCTGTATATATCTATTTCTTTTTCAAGTTTTCTAGCAACATCTTCACCAATTTTCGACAAAATATATATATTTCCACCAGAAGTATATATTATTTTATATATTATTCTTTTTTTTAGAAGAACATCAATATCTTTACTATTATTTATATTAAGTTTAGAATTGGGATATTTATACAATTTTATAATTATATTTAACAGGTTTTCTTTTTCTACTGCAGCTTCTATTATTGGAATATTTTTAGAATATCCATATAATATTAAAGATAATAATTCAGAATCTAATATGGAGATCACCATTTTTATAGAATAAATTTTGAATTATGCTATCAAAGTATGTATACTGATTATCCATATAATTACATTTTAATGGTAAAAATTATAAAGATGGGACCGCGGGGATTCGAACCCCGGACCTCCGCCTAGTCAGGGCGGCATCATAGCCACTAGACTACGGTCCCCTTATTTTCTCTAATTCTTTCATTAATCTTAATGTTTTTTCTACATTTTTCTTTATCATTATTCTTATTTTAACTATTTTCTTAAATATAGATAGGACAACTTTTAAATTTTTATTATATGTCCTTATATATTGATTTAGCCCCATATTTAATTTTATATAAGCATCATGATCGAGTTTACCAATATTTTTGGCAGATTCGTTTAAATAATTAAATAAATTGTTCTCAGATTCAAACATATTTTTATATGCTTTATTAAATTCATTTATATATTTTTCATCTTTCTTTTTTAATGTATAAATTTTTTCTAAAATTTTAACAACTTCTTCATATACATGTTCTTCTAGCTTTTTTGATTTTATACCTTCCTTTAAACCTTTAATAGTTTCCTTAGATAACCCTCCTCCTTCTGATTTAACTTCTTCTTCTTTATTTTTCTTCATAATTATATAAAAATCTCTGTATTATATAAGGTTTATCTTATTATTTTAAAATCTTGATAATTATTAATTTCTATATCTTTTATATCAATTTTATCAACTCTAGCCCTTTTAGGTCCTTTTTTACATAATTCAATCATCTTATTTATATTATCATCATCTCCCTCAAAAACAGCTTCTACAGTTCCATCTGGATTATTCTTTACATATCCTTTAACATTTAGTTTCTTAGCATGTAAGAATATAAAATTCCTAAACCCAACACCCTGAACTTTTCCATATATAATTACTTTTACAGCTTTCATTACTTTAACATTTATAAATATTTTTAAATATCTAATATTGATGAAAGGCCGGAATGAGTGAATTTATGATGAAAACTTTGTTTATAAAAGATATTTTGAAAGAAGATTTTTTGGGTAAGGAGGTTAGTATAAAAGGGTGGGTTTATAGAATGAGGGATATGAAGGATAAGATTTTCTTTGTAATAAGAGATTCTACAGGAATAATACAAGCTGTTGTAAAAAAAGAAAATGTTGATCAAAAAACATGGGAGGATGCAACAAAATTTCAAATTGAAGGTTCTTTAGAAGTAATAGGAATATTAAGAAAGGATGAAAGAGCACCTAGTGGATATGAAATAGAAGTAAAGGAAATAAAAGTATACGATTATGGAAAACCATTTCCATTAAAAGGGGATGAAGATGTAGATACAATACAAAAGTATAGGCATTTATGGATAAGAACTAGGTGGTTTACAGATGTATTAAAAATAAAACATAGTTTAATTGTAAATCTTAGAGAATGGTTTATAAAGGATGGTTGGTATGAAGTAACACCAGCAATATTGGTTGGAAATGCTGCAGAAAGTACTACGGAATTATTTGAAGTAAAATATTTTGAAGATAAGGCATATTTATCACAATCTGCACAATTATATTTAGAAGCATTAATATTTTCATTAGAAAAGGTTTATTCATTAACACCATCATTTAGGGCAGAATTATCTAGAACTAAAAGACATTTACACGAATATTGGCATTTTGAAATTGAGGCTGCATGGTATCATTTGGAAGATATTATAAAAGTTATGGAAGAATCATTAAAATATTCGATTGAAAAAACAATTGGGGAAAGAAAATCAGAATTTGAGGAACTAAAAAGTATTACTGGAAGGGATATAAATGAATTAAAACAAATTGTTGAAAAACCATGGAAAGTTATTACATATAAAGATGCAATAAAGAAATTACAAGATCTAGGTGTTAATATAAAATATGGAGATGATCTAGGATCTGATGAAGAAAGATTATTAACAGAACAATTTGATGTACCAGTATTTATTACATATTATCCAAGAGAAGTAAAGGCATTTTATATGTATGAAACTGGAGATGGAACAGTAAAGAACTTTGATTTATTAGCTCCGGAAGGATATGGGGAAATAATTGGGGGATCAGAAAGAGAATGGAGGTATGAAATATTAAATAAAAAGATTAAAGAATGGGGATTGGATAAATTAAAGGTTAAAGTTGGAAATGAGGAAATAAGTGCGTATGAATGGTATGAAGATTTAAGAAAATACGGATCTGTTCCACATTCTGGAATGGGGTTGGGTATTGAGAGATTTTTAAGATGGATATGTAAATTAGATCATATCAGGGATACACAACCATTCCCAAGATTAAGGGGTAGCTGGCTATATCCATAATTTTTTATCTATGGGTTGTTTTTTCCTAAAAGTCCCAATATTAATTCTTGATTTTTCGGATTTTTTATAAAACCTTCAGCATGCCTTATTATCTCTCCATAAGCTTTTTCATGATGGTCTATTCCCCAAACAACAATTGTATGTGTATTTTTAAATATAGAAAATATAATCCTTATATCTCTATTTACTCTATCAGAAAATAAGTAAATTAATGAATCTCCAATTTTTATTTCTACTTTTAATTTTTCCGTTTCTCCCCTAAGTTCTTTAAGAGACTCTAATCTGTCAAAAATTATTTTATATTGATTATTTAACTCTTTTTTAAGATCTCTTATCCATTTTTCCATAAATTTTATATTATTTTTAATTTTATCATAATCTATTAAATCATTGCCAAATAATATTAAAATTTTGTATGTTCTATGAAGTAATATTGCCATATCAAAAAAGTGTCTTTACACAATTATGAGTTTTTTTAATTATCATGTAATAATATTTTTAAGTATTTTTATAACAATTGCTCTCTATGGGTAATAAAGAAATCTTATTCAAAAAACTAGATGAGATACTTACTGGAATGTATGAATATTCCGTTAATTTAGGTTACTGGGGAAAATATGTTTGGATTATCATATATCCGGAATACGGTGATGGTAAGGGATATTCTGCATGGGGTTTTGTTGTCGATCCGGATAAAATAAATGAATTTGAACACCAAAAGGTTTGTAACTCATGTTATGTGGATATATATGTTAGTGAGTATGATCCTATAACCGATAATTATATTATTTATATCAATGAAGAAGATATATATACAACAAAGAAAAATAGCAAAAAAATAAAAGAACTAATAAGAAATATAGAAATTCTTGGTATTGATGTATATAACATGATTAGAAACTTATATTTAGATCCTTCAAAAAGCTATCCAAAATTGTCAATAGACTTCAGAAGAGATATATCAGATGAAGAGAAGATACGTAAAGAAATTAAAGAAAGCACAATTTTTGGACAACATATTTCGGATGGTGGAAATAAAAATAGAGAAAAACCAGTTTTCAGATTTATATCTTTAAAAGGAGGCAAAACAAATATATATAATGGGGGAATTAAATTATATTTTCCAGACCATTTCAGATTTAGTTATATAATATATGGATAATAAATTATGAGAAAATTTTTTCTAGGTTTTCTTTAAATTCTCTTGCAGTTTCTTCAGGTATTGATGAAATAACATATTCAAAATGACAAATTTCCATATAACCGATATCAAATAAAGGTCTTTGAGATATTCTAATAATTGGATATGATCTTGATTCTCTTAATAATGTTGTATCAAATATAACTAAGTTAAAGTTCTCATATAATTTTTCGTACACAACTAAAATATTATATAAATTTTTAATAAATTCTTCAAATTTATTCTGTGATAAGAAAAATATCCCAAATGTATTAACATATCCAATTAATTCATTATTCCTAAATGGAGCAAAAGATGACCATAATTTAATTAATCCATCAAATATTATTCTTTCATTTAATTGCTTTTCAAAGTTAAAATAATCTTCTATAAAGAATTTTTTATATTTATCAAAATATTTGTTTGATTTATTTAAATAAATTTTAAAATAGTTTGTTGGTTCATTTTCAATCAATATTTGAAAATGTAAATGTTCTTGTGATGCACCTGCAGAAAACCCTTTATTTAAATTAATAAATAAATATTTATAATCTTTTTCAGGTATTCTTTCATAAAATTCTTTTATCAATATAAACGAATTATAAAGATCTAAATAATTTATTTGAGAAAAATTCTTTACATGTTTTTTATAGTTAGGAACCAATACTGCATGATATTTTCCATAGGGGTATTTATTTGAAAAAAGAACAGAATCTCCTATATAAATTTTCTTTGAAAATTCAAAATCAGGAGTTTCTTTTTCAGGATCACAAAAAGGACATTTTGATCTTTTTGTGTACATTCTTCCATAATTTCTTGGCTTATTTCTTATGGATTTATTTATTCTTATCTTAAAATTAGTTATTGGATCAATTCTTTCTTCAATTATAAATCTCTCAAATTCATTATTAAACAAGTTTTTTACACTATATTCTTTTGATATCAATTTTAAATCTTCATTATATATTTTTTCCATTTTTAAGTTAGAATCTTTGGTAAATAAAAATATTTAAAATTAAAATTATAGATGACGACACTTAAATAAAATTTTTCTAACAATGTTGTGGTTTATATGAATTACCACTAAAATGTTAAAACTATGGACAACTTTAGTCATGAATGTAAATATACACTTGAAATTATAAGAAATTATTATATGCCATTAGATAATCGTGGAATAGAACTTTCTAAGCTTTATGAAGTAGCATATGGATATGTGGATAATAAATCTTCTAGAGTTAAAGATGAACTAAATAGATATTTTAGAATAATTGTTGATGTTGAGAGATCAATAATATATGATCATGATTTAAATAACAAGCTTGATCGGATACTTAATGTATTTGATGATGTATATGGTCGCCTTATTGGTGAAATGCGTGTATTAGTTAATGATCTTTCTACAATTATTGATAATAGTAAAGAAAAAGTAAGAATAACATCATATAGAATGAAGATCAAAACATCCGAAAATGAAAATCAAACATACGAGCTGGAAATAATGGGTAAAGGTAATAATAATAAAAAAGATGTTTTAATAAAGTTGGATATAAACGGATATTATATTAATGTAAGATATTTAGAACCAACAAATATAGAGAAAATTATAAAATGTGGTATGGAGATATTAAGATTCTATGAAAATATTATATCTAAAGGAATAGAACATTTAAATCTTTATAATCATGAATTAGTTAATTCTTTTTCTATTGAAATATCTTCGGTTTGGGTTGGAGAAAGGTTGAGATTATCGGATTTTTTATATGGACGCGATCGTAAGATAAAGATCGAAGAAATAGAAGATAGATTAACATCTTCTCATAAAGATATTGATGAAACAGAAAGAAATGTACCAAAGATATATGTTGATAATGTGCGTGTGCAAGTTAAATATGATGAAGATAAAATAATGCGTGAAGACGATATTTATGTATTTTATAGTATATATAATTGTAGGAAATTGTGTGGATGTAAAAACTTTATATGTTAATCTTTAATTAATAAATATTTTTGCTAAATCGATATTTTGAATTTGTTAACGTATTCATGTAGTCTAGTAATATAAAAATATTTTCATAATTATAGATCATGGAAGATATAAAGAAGCTTATAATAAATTTAGATAAACTTGCTAATATAGTTATAGAAGGATATAAATCATATGAACCTATTTATCAAAATCTAGAATGTATAATAAAAAAGGGTGAGTGTTCTTGTAGAATTCTTGACTCTATCGATACAAAAAGAAGAGAAAATATAATAGAAGCTATGTTAAATGTGTGTAGTTATATTACTAAAGATAATGGTAGTTGTAATTTAATAGTACATAATTATTCTGGAACATCAGAAATTACTAGAAGAAAAATAGAATTTACATTAGATGAGATGGACAGAATTAAAATAGTTAAGTATTATAGGCCATATACTATCCATATTGAAGGTTTAAAATATATAAAAGGTTTAATTCAAATATCTGTTTATATAAGCTATTAATTTCATTGTTTTTTAGATATTTTAGACAAAATTTCTTAAAAAGTAGATTACTATAAGTTTTATTGCTACTTTTACATATAAAAATTCTTTTATATTATTTTGTATTATATTAAAATTATTTAAATGGTTTTATTAAAATATTGTCTCTAATTTTTCTTTACTTAATATTATTTTATAATTTCAGAGATTTATTCTTCTACTTTTTTTAAATTATATGCAATAATTTATCAAATTCTTAATATTTGAAAAATTTTATTTTCATTATAATATTTTAGAATATCTAACATAATATTTTCTAAATTATTTACTACTACAAAATAGAATAATAAGAAAGGTTTATAAACAATGTTCTTAATAAATATATATGGTCCGTAAACGTAGATCTCCAATAGGTGGAAAAGTCAAAACAGAGGATCAGTTATCGATAAATGAAGAATTCGAAAAAATAGATCTATCGTGTGGTTTGAACTCATACAATATGTATGTAATCCGTAAGGATGAAGTCTCACTTGAAACTGCCATTGAAGTAGGACAAAGAAGAGCGGTAATTGTTTATATTGGAAAACAAGAAAAGAGTGGGTTGGATAAATTAATTGCTGGTTTAGCGGCTAGAAGAAGTGGGGAGTTTGACTATCTTTCTGAAATTACTGGAAGAAAAATATCACATTATACGGAGGAGATAGAGGGGAAAGGTAGTAAAATTTCGCATTATTTAAAAATAGGGGTTGGTGATAATACTAATTTGAATACCCTAATAGAAGTTAATGCAGGTGAGTTTTATATTGATTATAATTATCTTCCATTAAGTGGGGCAAAAACTATAGAATGTATTGAAAGACAAATAGGGGGCTATATAAAGAGAGGAATTATGTCTCTATCTCTATCGCCTCAATATCTCAGTGAGCCAACTATTTCTTTCTCCATTAAATTGCGTGCAGCCTCAATTGGAGAAATAGTAGAAACAGACATAGGTAGTGTGATGGGTCGTCATAAAATAAGGGTTAGTTATTCTTTAAATAATGGAAAAACAACAGAATCGGGAGGATATGACATGTATATATTTTATAGTCCAAATAAAAGGCAAGGACAGAAAAAAGGAAATGATACTTTTTAATATATAATATCTATATTTTATAATAATAAATATTTTAATTATAAAAATATGTATATATATTGGAAAATACTTTCTATTTAATAATGTTTCAATATTATAAGAATCTTTCTTGTAAATTATGAAATATTATTATTCTAAAAAAGCCCGTAATCTTTGTTCAGGATGATCACTAACAATTTCAGAAAACATTCTAATATTTTTCTCAGTAGATAAATCGTATTTAATTGTCTTACCTTCATATATATCATAAGTTGTTAGTGTAACAATATTATGTCCACTGCTGTGATTATGTTCAGACGATAAGGATAGAATTATATTTGGTATTGGTACTCTAATTCCATTGTAATTTATTAGTGAGAAAAATGTTATTATATGTGAATTATCTTTATAATTTAAATTATATAAACGATTCAATAAGTAACTTCTACTTACTGCCCAAATTTGAGGATGGCCCTTATCTGCAGCAGATCTCCATGTACGATCTTTGACTTTATCATGAGAATTTATTTGATCATAAAAATCTGTAGAATATCTGACAAAAATATCTTTTGCTATATACATTCTATTTAACAATACATAAGATCCATATTTATCCCTATGAACTTGCAATTTTGGTTCTACATGAATTCCATGTGCTCTAAAAATATGTAAGAGTTTTTTATAACCAGGTATAGAATGAAAAGATATATAAAAAGTGACTTGTTTATGGCTATGGCCTTTATAAATCTTTATTCCGTCTATTTCTTTATGTATCAACATTTGTTGAAAATGTTGGTCTATTAAAACATTATATATTTTATCTGAAAGTGGCGTATGTACTTTTATTCCAGGCCATGGATGTGGACCATATCTTGCCATAACCTGGAAAACTCCACTCTCTTGATGATAATGAAGATGATGTGTATGGGAGAGATGGCTATAGAAGTTTAATAAATGATTGTAATAATTTCCTTTATTACTTTTACCAAATATACCAAATATACCCATTATGAAATAATGAAATTATGAAAAATAAAAATTTTCAATATAATATTTAGAATATTACTTACTGTGGATTTTTAGAATATAAAATTATTTTGGAATAAAAAATGAAAACAAATTTAGAGATATTTAATATTTAGTAGTAGAAAAAGATTTTTAGATAATGTAAAAAATAATATTTTTATGACCAATTTTAGCTTATAGCCAATAGAATATATTTTTATATTTTAATGATAAGTTATTATAAAATGATCGATTTAGGAACCTTATTAGCTGGAATTGGTGCTATAATAATAATATTTCTCATATTGGGATGGATTATTATTATAATACCTGTTTACTTGGATGCTAAACTTTTTGGTAGTGATGAATTATTTTTAAAAGCTATGGTTGCCGTTCCACTTGCTGGAATATTAGCCCCATTATTTAATTTAACAAATATTTCTCAGAGCTTTAATCTAGGTTGAAACTAAAAAAGACAAGAATTAAAAAATCTTTAATATTTAACTGATGGTATTATTTTTGGATTATATAGCCTTATTTCGGATATATAACTATTATAACTATAACCAATTGTTTCTAGTGTTCCATATACTAATATTTTTGGATTATGTGATGTAGAGTTTAGATTTATATTTGCTTGAACTTCGAATGTTTTTTCTCCTTCATTATATGTAGTAGTGTTTAATACTTTTTTGGCAATAATTTTGATATTCGATAGGTAACGGTCAGGATTAGATAATTCATATTTAATATCTTCTTGTATATTTTTGCAGAAAATTGTACTGCTGATAGGACTCTCTAATAAAAGACATCTTCCAATAGGTTTTCCATAATCATCAGTTACTATTGCCTGACCATTGATAGTATAAATGTTTTCATTATAAGATTTTATTGTAATATAAACTTTTAAAGAAGTTGCACTATTGGCCTTAATACCTTCTACTATTTCTTTAGACATTCCAATCAACAATTTATCCAAATCATACAAATATAGTTCTACTTTCGATATAACCTCTTCTTTTTCAGAATTTGTATATAATTTTTGTTCGTCCATGTGTTATGTTATGTTAAAGAAACAATATAAGTTTTTTTTAAGTTGTAATTGCATAATTTTGATATAAAAACTGTTTATAAATAAAAAGCGTCTAAAGATGTAAATTAATGATATTTTTTATTATTTATTCTTTACATTTATTATATTTGGAAGAGTGGTTTTATGTCGGATAACAGAAATTATCCGTCATGGTTCTTGGGGTGGTTATAATTTTAATATAAATTTTAATAGGGTTAAGCAGGGTTATTCTTTTATTATTTATATATTGATATAGTTTTTACGTAAGTTTTGATATAGTTAGGATTTAGTATATCTGACGCGCTTTTGATCGGGATAGAGTATATCTGATGCTCTTTCCTTAAATGTTTCGAAATCTTTATATACATCACCTTTTGGTAACTTAACATCAAAAAGATCTTCATCTTCTTCTTCATCATCAAATTCATATAAATCTTTCTTATTTCTTTTTTTCTTTTTACTTTTTATGAATTTCAAGTCTTCTAAGCTTTTAAATAATTTTAAAATTATATCATCTTTAAGCAAATCTCTGCTTAAATATTGATCAAACTTAAAGTGATGCAAAAAGAATTTTTTATGTACTCTTCCTCATACTTGTTTAAATTGGCTTTTATTGTTTCAATCTCGTTAGAATATTTATTTTTCTCATTAAAATATTTAAATTCAAGATAGCTTGAAGCAGAATCTAATAAAAGCTTTAACATTTTAAAAGAAACTTCTGCAGATCTTAATGTTATATAAATTTTAAAATGTGAGTCGTCTTTTGTCGTAGCATAAAGTGAATCGAAAATCTCTGGTACCACCTTCTTTAATAATTCTTTTGGATACAAGGAATAATAAGCATGAAATGAATAAATTCTAACATCATCTTTTATATTAAATGGCTTATCACTGATATACTCTTCTAATTTTATTATATCGCCAGGTTTCATTATTTCTTTTAAATCATTTGGAGAAAATAAAACTCTATAATATATATCACTTAAAACATTATTAAGATATTTTTTTAGTTTATTTAATTCTGCTAAATGTTTATAATATTTGTCACCATATTCATATTCACGAGAAAATTCATTATATTCGATATCTAAAAACCAATCTTCTAAAATAGATAATCCAGTATCGCTTGAATATTTCGTTATCGCTAAATTAGGTGTCCACAAGTCTATTATTTCCAATTGATAGTTTTCTATTTTTGAGCCAGTTCTTATCATTATGATATTTTATTATAGTTATGGAGTACGTATACGGGTTTTTATAAGTAAAATATTGTTTAGAAGTCTTTAAAAAAGTTGCATTTTTATGCTAAAATTTTTTATGAGAGGACCATCATTTATTAAATAGATCTTTAGATGCTTATTTTATATAGCGTAATATACAACATGCGCGAAGAGAGGTCTAACGAATACATCTAAAATATACATTTCAAAATCTAAAAATATAAGATACAAAAAATTAAGATTTAAAGAATTTTATGAGCTTAATAATAAAAGCTAATAGAATAATAAATCCTATGAAATAAAGCGAATGTTCTACTATAGTATATGTCTGGATTAGAGAGTTTGTTGCGTGATGTAAGTTGAATAGTGAGTGAGAGTAAGTGAAATTAACTATAGATTGTATATCTGTTGCATTTGCTGGTATTTGGTTATATACTAACTGATAAGTGTTTTGCAATGTTGAATAAGATACATAGCTTGTTACGATCGTTAATTCTTTGCTTACTTTCGTTACTAATATTGCTAATCCTACTCCTACTAATCCTAGTAAAATACTAACAATATCTGTTGACTCGAGTATTTTATTTTCATTTCTCATATGTTCTTCTTAATATTATATATTTATAAAATTGATAAAGTTGTTATTTTAGGTATTACTGGTTTTATGAGATAGATGAAAAGGCAAAAATAGCAATATTGTCTGAAGATATATGTAATATAAACAATATTAGATTTGATAGAAGTTGTTTATTTTTCCAACTTTCATTTAAAATTTAAGTAAATCTATATTATTGAAATTTTATGGATAAATGTTTTAGTATCTTTTTTAAAATGTACTTATATAATGAACCAAAAAATATTCATTAATTATTTAAATTATTATAAATTTCCATTTATAAATTCTAAACAGTTCATCAACCTGTTAAATTAATTTCATCTTCAACTATATTTATTTATATAAAACTTATTTTACAGTAAAAACAAATTTCATTCAAAGATTTTTATAAAAAATATAAACTCTTACTCTAAGTTAATAAAAGTCGTTTCCTTTATACTCTCAAAAACTATCAAAGATACAGTTTCTTTTACTCCTTTAATTTCTCTTATCTTATCTAAGACAGCTTTTCCTAAACTTTCAACATCTTTTTCTCTAACCTTTGCTATTATATCCCAATCCCCAGCTATTATATGGACTTCTTGAATTTCTGGTAAGTTTGCAATTTTTTCTGCGACTTCTCTTTGTGTGAAACCAGAAGAAGGATCATATTTTATTAAAATGAAAGCCAAAACATTTTTACCAATAGCTTTAGGATCTAAAATTGCTCTATATTCTTTTATTACTCCCGAATTTTCTAACCTTTTTATTCTGGTGAAAATTGTTGTTTCTCTCATTTCCGTAATTTGTGAAAGTTCTCTTAATGAGAGTTTACAATTCTTCTGTAAAAGTGAGAGTAATTGTTTATCTTTTTCATCTATCTTCATAAAAAATTCATATTTTTAAAAAATTTAAGTATTTTATTCAAAATATTCCATGATTTTATGAAATTTATACATAATATATATCCCCAATATGTAAAATAAATTTTTGAAAAATATTCAATTTTTATATCAAATTTAAGTAATTTATTGAATATTTTTCAGCAAATTTTATAAAAAATTTAAGAACCAGGAATATTAAAATCAGTAAATGACGGTAAAAGAAATGATATCTCATCTAAAAGAAATGAATCCAATACTTAGAATACAAACTATTATGCTAAAGGAAATGCAGTCATTTATGGTTGATAGAGGTTTTCTACAATTAATGCCAGTAATAACTTCAAAATTTACTGATCCTTTAGCTCCAGATCCGGCTTCTAGTGTTATTTTTACTCCAACATTTGAATACTATTCTCAAAAATTAATGATAACACAAAGCATGATTTTACATAAACAACTTTCTCTTTTAGCAGCTGATAAAATATTTATCTTCTCACCAAATGTTAGATTGGAGAAAAGTGAGAAAAGAAAAACAGGAAGGCATGCTTTTGAATTTACACAGATGGATTTTGAGATTGCATATGCAAAGATGAAAGATGTAATGGATTTGGTTGAAGATTTAATAATCTATATAATCAAAAAAGTTAAAGAAGAATGTAAGGAAGAATTAGATCTTTTAGGTAGAGAATTAAAAGTTCCTTCAAAACCATTCAAAGTTTACAAATATTCGGAAGTTTTAGAAAAATATGGTAGTGATGATGCTTTAAGTGAAAAAGAAGAAGATCCATTCTGGATTATTGATATAAAAAGAGAGTTCTATGATAAGGAAGATGAAAGCAATCCTGGACATTATTTAAACTATGATTTGATTTTACCAGAAGGATATGGAGAAGTTTTATCCGGAGGAGAAAGAGAATATAAATATGAGAGAATCTTAGAAAGAATGAAAGAATTAGAAAAAGAGGGTAGAGATTATTCATCTTTCAAAAACTATTTAGAAGTTGCTAAAATGGGATTGTTAAAACCAAGTGCTGGAGGAGGAATTGGTGTTGAAAGATTATTAAGATTTTTAACTGGAAAGAAACATATAAGAGAAGTTCAATTATTCCCAAGGATTCCTGGTGAGGAAGTAATTTTCTAGATTTTTCTTTAATCAATTTTTTAGGAAATTTTATGGAAAACGAAAAGGCTTTAGAAAATCATTATAAAAATATTAGTCCTTTTATATTTAATAATAAAATTTATTTTCTAGAAAGTATATTCATTAATTCTTTAAATCCTTCTAATTCTTCTTTAGTAATTCTATATAATTCAGCAAATGTTAAATCAATTTCATCTTCAACTTTTTAAGTTTATATTATTTTATTGTATTTAGATTCCGTATTAAATAATATTAAATATTCTAAAAACTTTTTATAATTATATAATTATGAATAAATTTCTTGAAAATCTAAAAAGTATTATAAAAGATACCCATAATTATCTAAATGATTATATTGATGATCTTAAGGATAATATAAAAGATGTTATTCATTATTTAAGTATATTCTATGGAATTATAGATTATTTTAAGCAAGATTATGAAATATTATTTAAAACTAAATGTGATGCAATTTCTAATGATATTAAAGAAATTGCAAATTTACAATATTATTTGATTATATATTTTCTTATACTTATTTTTTTATTGATTATCATATTTTTTGCTTATTTTTTTAATTTTTTATCTTCATATTTGCATGGTGAATTTATAGTTAGCAATAATAGTATACGTACTTATATGAAGATATTTATTATTATATTTTTACCTATAATGATATTGTATTCGTATTACATATATAAAAGATTTATTATTAAAAGATTGGGAATCATTATATTTAAACTTTTTATATTTCTTACTGTATATTTAGCTTTGCAACTATCAATTGTATATGGTATTATGGACTGGGTAATTGGATTTAGCTGGGGATCAAAAATTCTGAATTTTATGTATGATGTTGTTTTTGCTTTTGTTATTTACTACATAGCAATTATTTTAGCTATATTCTTCAGATGTCCTCATATATTAAAGGAGCTTAGAGAGCATTTAAATAAGATTTCTAGCCAATATAGACAATATATGGAAAATTTAAATAGAATTTTTGGTCAAAGTAGTCAAATATATGATCAGAACAATAGAAATAGGCGAAAGAGATATAAGAAATTTAATTTCTAGTTATTAATTATCAATAATTACTAAAATTAATGTAAACTAAATATTAGATGCAAATAAAATAAAAGAATTAAGAGATATATTAAATAAATATGGAGATGAAATAAAGAAATTAATAAATCTAGGAAAGTAAATATTAAAATCATATACTTTT
>Ga0080005_173312_pt1 | contig 28607 bp, 29 predicted proteins | sample JossMetagenome_2_FD_69208 | JGI IMG/M metagenome (GOLD analysis project Ga0080005, IMG submission 69208) | Hot spring sediment microbial communities from Joseph's Coat, Yellowstone National Park, USA - JC3_ASED (SPADES assembly) (version 2) | ecosystem: Environmental > Aquatic > Thermal springs >...
GCCGACGAAGAAGCTATCGAGAGCAGGATAACAGCCGTGCCGACTACATCGTCCACGCCACAACCCCTTAAATTATGATTCCAGAGCTTATAAGGATTTCACACAGGAGGCCCGCAAAACTTTAGGCAAATATTGACGACACGTGGGCAAAAGTAGCGTAAATGAGAAGACCCGCAATTACAACTGGGAAAGGTCGTCACCCGAACAAGCGCGCGCTGATAACACAAACACGTCGCCTACTCTATTATGCTTCCGCATATAACCTCTATACCCAGCTCTCTAGCCCTATCATAAGCCTCCTTATCAACGTTCACGGCGACCAAAAACACCCCGCTCACGCTCTTCGCCAAGTATTTCTCAACAGCCCTCACCTTCTCGTAAAGAGCCTCGACATGGTCCAGCTCAGCCCTAGACTTCACCTCCACCAAGTAGAGCTTCCCATCCCTAACAGAGACATCTATGTCAACAATCCTTCCCCTCACCCCAGTAATGCTCCCATCCCTATCCGTAAACCTAAGCTTTTCCACCTTGCCAGGCTCGATCCCCCTCTTCTCCAGCGCCTCCCTGAATATCTCAAGCACCATCCTCTCAAGATCCTCCCCCCACCTCCTACCCATGCTCCCGATGGTAACCTCAACCCTCATACTTAACTTGTTGAAGTCCTCCCTAAGCTTCTTCATCTCAGCGTTAAAGTCTTCTCTCAGCTTACTCATCTCGGTGTTGAAGTCTTCCCTAAGCTTCTTTATTTCGTTGACTATCTTGTTGAATTTCCTGTCATGCCTCTCCAGCCTCCTCAATACATCGCCGTACCCGAGCTTCCCGGCTACCATCAGCCTGAACTCCCTATCCTCGTCTAGAAGCCTTAGAAACTCCTCCCTCAGGTTCACACGAAAAGATAGGCTCAAGAGATATAAAAACACAACGCTGACAGCAACCTTAAAACTTCCGAAAGTTCCACTCGCCTATCACACCGCCTCAAACATCCAATACTGAAAACAAAGAAAAAGCCCCAACAAATCGGAGACCCCTCACACCCCCATGAATACACATACACCTCAGAGAACCATAATTACCATCAGAAGAGGCTTACATGATAACATCCATTCCAAGAAAACTCAGCCACATGCAACAAATCAGGAAACGCGCGCCTCTGGGTCGACGAGCCACCACCCGAGAGGAACCTAGACCCTGGCATCGGCAAGCACATAGCCCAGCAAACAACAATACACAGAGAAGCGGTCAAAAAGGCGCTAGAGAAGGCTAAGTGAAAAAAAGAGAAAAATCTCCCTGAAACCGTGCGCACAGTGCCTAGAGCCTAGGCGCGCACTATTCCCAGGGACAGTGCCGTGGCTAGTGCTAGGAGGAGTTGCCAGCAGCTTTTTTCCTCCCTTTCGTGAGCTTTTAGACCATCGAGTTGCGTGTGCTAAAAGCATGGGATGTGAAGAGTCATCCACCCCAGTCATCCTTATATATTGACTTACTGTAATATCTTATTGGGCATGTCTATAGGCAGGCAGCTCTTAGAGGAGCTTAGGAGAGACGAGGAACTTAGGAGGAATCTGGCTGAGGAGCTCCTGCCCGAGGCCCTAAGGAACAGGGAGCTCAGAAAGGCTATGCTCCTAGCTTTATCTAGAGAGATGGCCACAAAGGAAGACATAGAAGAGCTGAAATCTTACGTAGACGCGAGGATCAACGATGTAAGTAGGAGGATAAGCGGCCTGTACGGCGTCGTAAAGGCATCGCTAGTCGCCATCATAGCCACACTAATCTCAACAATACTCGTACCACTCATACTGAGAATCCTCTTCCACACCTAACCACCGCCAACACTTATCCAAGCAAACCACATAGACAAAGCCTAACACCGAAACCGGGCAACCTTCCCCAGACCCCCAACAGTGAATAGCCCCAAATAACAAAAAACTCCAGGCGTGCAACGCATTGCCCATAGCAAGAACAAAGTGCAATATAGAGAGCAATAAAAATTTCTATTCAATAATCGTATGGCTATTCAAAGAATTAAAACCTTGGCATCATAACAACTCAAAACATTTATTATTATGGAGTAGATATTTTCCCATATGAAGGGCGTCGTCCTCCACGGGGGCCTAGGCACACGACTCCGCCCCCTAACACACACAGGGCCCAAACAGCTTCTCCGCATCGCTGGAAAGCCTGTCTCACAGTGGGTCCTAGAAGACCTACGCGAAGCAGGAGTACGGGACATAGCAATCATACTTGGAAACCTAGCACCCGAGAGGGTCGTAGAATACTATGGGGACGGCTCCTGGCTAGGCTTGAACCTCACCTACATCTACCAGGGATACCCCTACGGGCTTGCACACGCAGTATACCTTGCAAGGGAATTCGTCGGTGACGAGCCTTTTGTCGTCTACCTCGGGGACAACGTTATACTCGAGGGCATAACACACTTCGCCAAAAAGTTCGAGGAAACCGACGCAGAGGCAATGGTCCTCCTGACAGAGGTAGAGAACCCCCAGCGCTTCGGCGTAGCCAAGTTCCAGGACGGGAGGCTTGTAGGCTTCATCGAGAAGCCAAAGATACCGCCAAGCAACCTCGCACTCGTCGGCATATACTTCTTCAGGTCCCCAAAGGTCTTCGGGGTCATCGAGTCCCTAAGGCCGAGCTGGAGGGGCGAGCTAGAGATAACAGACGCGCTCCAGGGGCTCATTGACAGGGGGCTCAAGGTCGAGTACGGCGTGATCAGGGGCTGGTGGAAAGACACGGGGACCCCGCAAGATATATTGGAGGCCAATAGGCTCCTCCTAGACGCGAAGTACAGGGAAAAAGTGGTCAAAGGCCAGGTCCAGGCTTCAAGCGTCGAGGGCAGGGTCTACATAGAGGAGGGCGCGGTCATAAGGAACAGCACGGTAAGGGGACCCGCATTCATAGGCTCGGGCACAGTCGTCGAGGACTCCTACATTGGTCCCTACACGAGCATAGGCAGGAACTGCAAGTTCACGCGGGTAGAGGCCGAGAACAGCGTCTTCATGGACGGGGTCCAGCTGGAAGACATACCAGAAAGGATCACAGATAGCATTATAGGCGCAGAGGCAATAGTCAGAAGCAATTCCTCAAAGCCCAAAGGCCTAAAACTCATAGTCGGAGAAAAATCGGTGATCGAGATATGAGGCTACTCGTTACCGGCGGGGCAGGCTTCATGGGCTCAAACTTTGTACACTACATCTATGCCTCGCGCCCAGACGCAGAGATCCTCGTATACGACAAGTTCACCTACGCCGGCAGAATAGAGAACCTAAAAGAGCTGGACACCTCGAGGGTCAAGATAGTTAAGGGAGACATCCTAGACCAAGAAGAATTCACTGAGACCATTAAAGCTTTCCAGCCAGACTACGTTGTACACTTTGCCGCCGAAACCCACGTAGACAGGAGCATAAAGGACCCCTCCACATTCATAGATGTAAACGTCAAGGGCGTATACACTATACTCGAGGCTCTACGCAGACACGACGGCCCCAAGCTCATACACATATCCACAGACGAGGTATACGGAGACATATCAGGCGAACCAGTAACAGAGGAAGCCCCTTTCAAGCCCAGCAGCCCATACAGCGCCAGCAAGGCGTCCGGAGACCTCCTCTGCCAAGCATACTGGAGAACATACAGTCTACCCGTAAGGATAGTCCGGCCCTCCAACAATTATGGGCCCAGACAGTTCCCAGAAAAACTAATACCCAAAACAATCCTACGCGCACTAAACAACCTGCCGATACCAGTCTATGGCGACGGCTCGCAGGAAAGGGACTGGCTCTACGTCGAAGACTTCTCCAGGGGCGTGGAAACAATAATACTCAGGGGCAGAGACGGCGAGGCATACAACCTCCCAGGACTAAACCCCAAGACAAACCTCCAAGTCATACGAGACATACTCACGCTCCTCGACAAGCCCCACAGCCTCATAACATTCGTCCCAGACAGGCCCGGACACGACAAGAGATACGCGATGAGGGGAGACAAAATACTCAACCTCGGATGGAAGCCCCAGACCCCATGGATAGACGGGCTCAGAAAAACAATCGAGTGGTACAAGGCAAACGAGTGGTGGTGGAGGCCCCTCCTAGGAGACGAGTTCTTCGCAAAAGACACCCCGTGGGGTGGGACAAGATGAGGGTACTCGTTACTGGTGGGAGCGGGCTACTAGGCTCAGTCCTAGTAGAAATGCTTGCACAGCACGGCCACAGCGTTATTGCCACGTATAATGCCCACGAGCCGAGACAAATACAGGGCGTAAAATGGGTCAAGATAGACATCTCTAGGGGCTATTTGCTTGAGGACCTCGCGTGGAAAGAGAAGCCCCACGCAATTATACACAGCGCCGCCATGACAGACGTAGACAAGTGCGAGATAGAAAAAGAAAAGGCATGGAAAACAAACGTAGAGGCAACCAGGAGCGCCGTTAGGGCCGCTAGGGCCGTAAACGCCCACATAATATACATATCAACGGACTACGTCTTTGACGGAGAAAAGGGAAACTACGGGGAAGAAGACCTCCCAGCCCCAGTCAACTACTATGGACTCACAAAGCTCGTAGCAGAAGAAATAGTCAGGACAAGCGACGTCCTATACACAATCGTAAGGCCCAGCGCGATATACGGCCTAGGCGGTAGCAAGAAGAGCTTCGCAGAATACGTCGCAGACAAGCTCACAAGGGGAGAAGAAGTCCCAGCACTAGTAGACCAATACGTATCCCCAACATACAACAGGTACCTCGCTTCGGCGATACTCAAGATACTAGATTTGCGTCCCCTCGGCACAATCCACGTGGCGGGACAAAGGACAAACAGGTACGAATTCGCCCTAACCATAGCAGACATACTTGGCGCCCCCAAAAACCTAGTCAAACCAGCAAAAACCCAGGACATGAAGCACTGGCTGGCCAGGAGGCCAAGAGACTCAAGCCTAGACACTTCCAAGGCGAACAGGCTACTAGGATACACACACGAAAACCATAAAGCCCTCCAAGACTTCGTAAAAGAGTACCTCGAAAAGAGGCGTCCCTGATGGCACTAAAAAACGTTAGGGAGCTAGCCCTACCAGGAGCAAAACTAGCAGAACTAGAACGCTTCGTAGACGAGCGAGGCCTCTTCCACGAGCTAATCCGCGCCGACTGGGACCAGTTGCTAGGTGGAGATACACTCCTACAGGCAAACCTCTCAGTAACATTCCCAGGAATAGTAAGGGCCTGGCACCGCCACCTCAGGGGCCAAGTCGACTACTTCTTCGTAGCCAGGGGATATGCAAAGATATGCGCATACGACGACACCACACAAGCCCTGCTAGAAGTAGTCCTAAGTGGAGACAAGCCACAAATACTACGCATACCCGGACACTACTGGCACGGCTTCAAGGCAATAGGCCAAGAGCCAGTCTACCTCATATACTTCGTAAACAAGCTATACGACTACCAAAGCCCTGACGAAGAAAGACGCCCATGGAACGACCCACAAATAGTCCCCAAGACCATCAACGGCAAAAAAGACGACCCACGAGTAGGCAAACCATGGGACTGGTTCCACCCACCACACAAATAAAAAACACCCAAAGAGCCCTTAATCCTCCTATAACAAAAATATTTTTCACAAGCCTGAAGCACCCATCCTAGAGAACAGTAAAAACAACCAGCAGTAAACATCTCCAGCAATGAAAATGAATCGACGCGCGCCTACAAAAAGATAAATAACCGGCCAAAAAAGGCATAAAATTTATATATTTTTCCTCAATTACCCACACGTATGTCGCCCTCTACCTCTGCGCCTGTGCCTCCAATGCCTTCTATAATACAAATATCTCCACAGCTGGTTTCCGCCGCCTACAAACGTTCGCTGCGCTACGGAGCCTTCTGGAGGCTCAGGCCGGAGGAGAGGGCACTCCTTTTCCTCGCCAGGAGGCTTAAAGCTATTAAAAGCCCCACTCTGAGAGAGGCTATACTCAGGATCCTAGAGAAAGTCTGGCCCTCCAAGGCAACAATGATAAAGGCCTATGAGGAGGGCCTAAAACTATTAGCCAGGAAAATCCAGCTGGCGCTCGCTATTGGGGCCATCCAAGTAGCTGAAGCACTCAAAAAAGCCAGCCTAGAAACAATCAAAACCCTAGGAATACAATACATAAACACACCACTATTCTACAGAGGCTAAAAGATGAGCGTGCAAAAGCTAGACACGCCACTCATATCCCACTTGAGAAGCGAGGAGAAGCTGAAGGCGCGCATCAAGCAGGAGTGCGAGAATCTCGCTAGTTCGCCATGCAAGGTGGCCACCCGCTACGACCCCGATTGGGGCTACGTATACGAGGTCAAGGTTGACGCGGGCGCCAGAAAAGCTCTTGAGGCGAACCTCAAGCTCCAGGAGAAGTTCCCCGGGGTTCCCATCGTCGTAGAGTGGACGGGCTAGAAGGACGTGACAGACGAGGAGCTGGTCGACTACCTAGTCAAGATCGCAATCAAGGGAGGCTTCAGGGTAGAAGCCCCACCAGGCTTCAATGCCGTTAAAGCAGTTAGGGAACTGCGGGAAGGTTGATGGACTACCTAGACACAAATGTCATTGTGAGCTACTGCTTCAAGGATGAAAAATACGCGAAAGCCATGAAAATATTCGAGGAGTTCAGAAGGGGGCGCAAGCAACTTTCCATCTCACCTCTCACATCGACCGAGCTCTTCGTAGCTGCGCGCACAGCGGCAAAGCTCAAAATTCGACGCCATAAGCGAGGCTGTTCCCATCAAGGCTCTAGTAAAGATCTGGATTCAAATATCAAAGGATATGCGCGAGCGCTTTGAAGCTTGGTTGCCATAAAGATCCCGAAAAAGAACGTTGAGCACATCATGAAGAGACACAGCGACTGGGTGCAAATGCTAGGCCTAAAGTCCGTCGCAGAGGTTCAGGTCTTCCTATCCCGCGTGGTCTCCCAGCCCGACGAAGTACACTCGGACAAGCACGCTAGTGGTGTGAAATACTTTTTGAAGCGTCTGCAAGAGGCCGGAGACAAGCTCCTATGCGTAGTAGTTGTCAGAGAGGAAGTCAAAACAGCATATTTAATAAATAGGCAAAAATACATTAAGTATAGGGCTAGGCGATGGGCATAAGAGTTCTACCAAGGTTAAGCCTCAGGATGCTGCTAGAGAGGCTGGAGGAGGTTCACGGCGTGGAACTACCCGAAAGCATCGTGGACGCCCTCGTTGACTGGGAGCAAGACCTCCTCTTCGTGAGGTTCAAGGAGCCAAGCGGTCCCGAGGTGGGCGAGCCCCTGCCAACGAGGGCCCCCGCCTTCCTTTTCACCGACGAGCGCACCGGCGAGGTCACGGCGCTAGAGGTGATAGGCTTGAGCGAGCTATTAAAGGAGCTGGAGAGGCCGCGCGCGGAGCTTCTAAGCAACAGGGAGCTCGTGGCCACGATCATGTACCTAGCCGGCGGGAGAGTGAGGGGCTCAACCCGTCTCCAGAAAACCGTCTTCCTCGTGCAAAGGAAGCTAGGCTTGGGCAGCCTGAGCTTCGAGCCCTGGAAGTACGGCCCCTGGTCCCGCGAGCTCGAGGTGCTCCTGAGGGAGCTGGAGGAGAGGAGGCTGCTCAAGGTGCGCGCCGAGACCCCTGATCTCGCCAGCGAGTTCTTCAGAGAGTCACCTTCGAGGGTCTACGAGGCTTCGCGCGAGCTCATCGAGGAGGGCGAGAGGGCTTACGAGAGGTTGGAGAAAGCTGAACCACTAAAGGCGCTGCAGCTGAAGCGGCTTGTCGCCGCAGCGCTCGCGGCCCCTCTCTCCTACCTGGTAGCGTATGTTTACATGAAGTATCCGGAGATGACCCAGAAAAGCTCCATACACGATAAGGTTAGGGAGTGGATGGGGTTCTACGGGTTGAGGTAGAGTGGAGAGCCCGAGAACCCTCTCCGTGCTCCTAGGAAAGTTGGATAGGGCGGCCGAAGAAGCCGAAAAAGTGCTCGGGTGCGAGATCCTACTCCTCGTCTTCCACGATTACGCGAGCATTGACAGGAGCGTAGTCGACGACCTGGAGTTCTTCGTGAGGAGGAGAGGCCGAAGGGAGGACCTGGACCTGTGCGTGGTGCTCCACACATCGGGCGGCGACGCCGACGCGGCCTACCACATCGCGATCAGGTTGCAGGACCTAGCCGGGGAAAAGAGGCTGGTAGCGGCTGTACCGAGGCTGGCGAAGTCCGCCGGGACAATCATTGCCTGCGCAGGGGACGTGATCTACGCAACGCCGATCACCGAGCTGGGCCCCGTAGATCCCCAAGTCTACATACCGAGCACAGGCCGCTACGTTTCGGCGAGAACAATCAGGGACTCCCTCCGTCAGGCCATCGAAACCCTTAGAGAAGTTGGCTCTACGAATCCGCTAACAATAGAGAAGGTTCTCTCAAGCATACCCATAGCGGAGATGGGCGACTTCGAGAGCCTCCTAAACCACGTGAAAAAACTCCTGAAGGAGGTGATATCCAGGAGGATGAAGCGGACCAGGGAGGAGGAGGCGGAAGCGATAGCGGAAACCCTCACGAGGGGCTACGAGTACCACGGGAAAGTCATACACGTGGACGAAGCCCGAAGGATCGGCCTCAACATAGAGGTGTTGAGCGGGGAGAGGCTGGACGCCATGTACAAGCTATACAGGAGTATACGGGACCTGCTCGACGCCGTAGATGAAGTCCTGAAACCCCTCTCCCACGAGCTAGCCCTCTCCCCCAGCCTCCACGAGATCGAGCACGGGCTCGTGTACCTCCCCCTCCCACCCACCGAAACCGAGCTCGGCAGCCACCCGGCGAGCGGAGAAGCTAGTGAAGCCTGAAGCCCGCGCGAGAGCAGGTCGCGCCCCAAGCCGACCGAACGACCTCGGCGAGGCTTATTCTTCCGCTCGGGGAGCCGGAGGGAGCCAAGGTGGCTGAGCCCCCGCCTACAGAAACTCCAGCCTCCCCCCTTACCGACGAGCGCACCAACGAGGTCACGGCGCTAGAGGCGCTGGGCGCGAGCGAGCTGCTAAGAGAGCTGAAGCTAGGCGAGCCAGCGTAGAGCGCGCAAGTCCACAACGCGATGAGGAGGGTTAAGCTCCGCTTCGCCGGCCTAGAGGTAGAGTTCGCGGACAGGGAGAGGGCACTAAGCCAGGTCTTGGAGTGGGCTGAGAAAGGGACGTGGCACCCTATCGTCGTCTTCGGGCCTGAGGGTTGCGGGAAGACGGCTTGGCTCAGGCAGGCGGCTGAGGTCCTGCGCGAGGAAGGCTACGAGGTCTTCTACATCCACCCCCTAGACAAGCTGGTTTACGCGGAGGTCTCGATGCCGAGCGTCAGGGAGGCTTTTCTCGAGCTCGCGCGGAAAGCATTCGCGGAGGAAGCCCCAGGCCGCATCGCCTGGGCAGTCTTCGACTTCGTGAGGGATCTCCTGAAGGCGAGGAGGGCGAAGGTGGCGATCGTGGCGGACGACGTCTTCCAAGCCATCGGGTTGAGCCAGGCAGCAGCATACGTCAAAGGCCTGCTCAACATGGTCGAGCACCCCCTCCACGACTACGAGAAGATGGTCGTGCTCGTCGCAACCAGCGAGGGGGTGTCCAGGAGGGAGATCGGCCGGCACAGGTGGGCCGATCTCGTGCCGATGTGGAACATGCCCAGGGAGGGCTTCGAGGAGCTCTACGAGCAGGTGCCAGGGCCGAAGCCGGACATCGAGGAGGCGTGGAGGATCACGGGAGGGAACCCCGGTGCGCTCGCGAGACTCTACGAGGCGAAGTGGGACGCGGGCAAAGCCGCCACCAAGCTCGCCAGCTCGAAGGAGTTGACAGCAAGCTTCGTGGAGAAGTGGAGGAGGTGGCTCGAGGAAACCGTCGAAGACCCCGACACGCTGTGGAGAGCAGATGCGCCCGAAGAGCTGGTGGGGGAGCTCGTGGCGAGGAACCTCATCGTGTACAACGTGTACGAAAGGGAACCCTGGCTCTGGGTCGACCAGCCCCCGCCCGAGAAAGACCTAGAGCTCGGCATCGGGAGACACGTAGCCTGGCAGACACCCCTGCACAGGGAAGCCGTGAGGAGAGCACTAGAAAACCACGCATGAGCGGGAAAAAGCATCCGAGAAAATTTTCCAACTCGTGCACCCTCCTCGACCCAAACTCGTAACTAAAATCTCGCCTGGGGGAAATAATGGCTACTAAGGCCGAGAAGCTCGCCAGGGGCTTCACACCACTCATCGAGATGTTGAAGCTCCTAGGCCGGGTTTTGAGGGAGGTGGCGGAATTCGAGGAGAGCGAAAAGGAGAGGCTGGACCAGGCGCTCAACGAGATGCTAGCGCCGGAACGGCTCGCAGAGCTCTCGGAGAAGCTGCCGCCTGAGGTCTTCGGAACCTTCATCGCGGCGACCATGAAGTTCGCCACCGTAGCCGGCAAGTTCCAGGGCTTCTGGCAACTCCCGCCCAGCGAGAAGAGGAAGCTGGCGGAAGAAGTGGAGCAAATCGCAGCCAGCTGGGAGAAGCTTATAAGCACGCTCAAAGAAATGGAAAAGGTTGGGTGAAAGCTCCATGAGAGACAACCATGCCATCAACCCCGACACCATCGTTATCACGCTTCAAGAAGCGTACAACGCACTCCTCTCCCCGCTAGCGGAGCGCGCACAGGAGCTAGCCGTGTCGGCGGCCGAGCAAACAAGAGGCCGGATTACCGGCGGGCTGTCGATGCTCCATCTTCTCCCTCCCCAAGCGCATACGCTACACCTGCTCGCCAGGCTCCCTGCCTCCAGAGTCCGAAGCGTAACCTTCTCGAAGGATCCGTACCTGGGTTCATACATCCTAGTGGAAGCCGAGATGAGGGCGAGCGAAGCACTCGAGCTGTGGGAGAAGCTCGTCGAGGAGCACTACCAGCAGCTGAAGACGCCCATATTCGTCGCGTGGAGCGGGGGCCTCGATCTAAGCCCAGCCCAGTTGGGCCACAGGCTCGGAAAGCTACTCGCCAAGATGCGCGTATCCCCACTCACGCTGAGCCACCCAGTGGACGCAGTCAAAGAACTGAAAAAGGAGTGGTAGCAACCAGCTACGTTGACTCGAGCATCATACTCTCAGCGCTGATCACCACTGACTCTAGGCACCAGGCCTCGGTAGAAACCCTCAAGAAGCTCCGGGAGCACGGGTGCGAGCTCATCACGTCAACCTACGCCTTCACAGAGGTCGCAAACACCACGTGCAGAAGGGCCATCAAAGGCGAATGGCAATTCGCGGCCCCCCTCGCGAAGCTCGTAAACCAGCTAAAAGCACTAAGCCCTCAAGCCCTCTGCGAGGCGCTAGCCCCAACGCTGTTCTCCTTCCTCGAGGAGCTACACGGCGTAAAAGTAATCGAGGATCCAGAACTCTACTCGATCGAGAGCGTCGACACAGCAAGAACCGCGAGGATCTTCCACGAAGCCATAAACCTCGCATGGGTCGACATAAGGACGAAAGACCTACTCCACATCGCGGCGGCATCCCTCATGAAGAAGCACGGCGTGAACCGCATCCTCACAGCCGACGTGGAAGACTTCGAAAACATAAAGGACAAGTTAGAAAGAGAGCTCGGCCTAAAAGTAGAAATCCTAACCACACAGCAATCATAAAAAATACCCACATGAGGCACCCAAGGCAACTAGCAAAATACACCCTCACATACCTCGGCACAGCCGGGCTCACAGTCCTCCTAGCCTCAGCCGTCCTCCTCATCCTACTCGTAGACAACTACAACGACACAAGGAGAATAAACGTCCCACTAGCATCACTAACATTCACAACCTACACCCTCGCACAGGCACTCCTAGCCTCCGCAGTAGCATCATACACAGCCACACGCACACACTTTGAGACGCCACCCATACCAGAACTCCCACAAGCAAAAACAGTAGCCCTCATACCAGCATACAACGAAGAGGGAAGAATAGGCAAAGTCATAGAAAAAGCCAAAAAACACGTAGACCTAGTAATAGTCGTAGACGACGGCTCAACAGACAACACGGCACTAGAAGCACAAAAAGCAGGAGCAATAGTCATAAGACACCCACAAAACATGGGCAAAGGAACAGCAGTCAAAACACTCATAAAAGCCGCACTCAAAACAAACGCCCAGTACGCAGTCCTAATCGACGCAGACCTCCAACACGACCCAGACGACATACCCAAGCTACTCGAACCCCTAACCCAAGGCAAAGCAGAACACACAATCGCAAACCGCTTCCCAGAAACCAAGATGCCCCTCGTACGCTTCATAGGCTACAAGCTACTCGCCACACTACACGCCCTACTCATCAAGCCCCTACCAGACCCATTCAACGGCTACAGGGCATTCACCAGCAAGGCACTCCACCAGCTAGACAAAGACTACGACCCATCCTACGGCATAGAAACCGAAATCAACCACACACTAAGAAACCTCCCCACAGCCAGCGTCCCATCCAAAATACAATACACAACACAAACAAGCAAAGCAAACTTCCTCCTACAAGGACTAAACCTATCATGGACCATCACGTGGACCTGGATAACACACAACCCAGCAAAAACCCTTGCAATAGCCACTGTACTCTACACAGCCTCAGCCTTACTCACAGCCCACGTAGCAACCCTATTCAACCTATCACGCTACATACGACTAACATACACAGCACTAGCACTCACACTACCAACAATAGCAACAATGCTAATAGCGGCATCGACAGTCGGGCTCTTTCAAAGATCAAGAAAATAATAGGAGAGAAATTGGCAATGAAAAATAAGCCAAAAATAGCATTAGTCGGCTCAAGGGGCATACCACCCCGATACGGTGGAGCTGAAACCTTCGTTTATGAACTATCGAAGCGTCTCAGAGATTACTTCGACGTATATGTCACATGTGAAAGCGACCACTTCGGCGTAGATGAGTACGAAGGTATCAAAAGAGTCCACATATGGGCAAAACATACCCCAACAACAACTATCCCAATAATCTACGACATAATAGCCACACTTTACCTCTTGAAAAAGGTAAAAGACATAAGTGTAGTATATTATGTAGCCCCCGATGGAGCCTACGCCTCCGTAATCGCCAAAATAGCCAGAAAGAAAACAATTATAAATACAGACGGTATCGAGTGGAAAAGACTTATTATAAGAATGAAATATGCTCCTCTTTATCTCAAGCCTCTATATCTTACGACAGCAGTTGCTCTACTGGTAGCAGAATTCCTCGCATCTAAATTACCAGATATTACAATAGCCGACTCATTAGCTATCAAAAAATACCTGGAACGAAAATGGAAAACCAAAAAAGTAGTCTATATCTCATATGGAGTCAGAAAACTACCCCCGATATGTGAAGAAAAACAAGGAGACATACTCCGCACATTGGGATTAAAACCCCTAGGTTACTATCTTACAATAGCTAGACTCGTACCCGAAAATGGCATCCACCTCGAAATAGAAGCTTTCAAAAAAACAATTACAGATAAAAGCCTTGTTATTGTAGGATCGTTACATCTAAGAGATACTTATATAAAACATCTCATAAAGCTGAAAGGAAATGATACTAGGATAAGATTTCTCGGAGGCATCTATGACTCCCAAACTTTATCCGTTCTAAGAGCAAACTGCACAGCATACATTCACCCTTATACAGTTGGTGGAACAAATCCCTCCCTCCTCGAACAAATGCTTTACGACAGGCCAATCATAGCCTACGACGTACCCTTCCACAGAGAAATACTCAGAGAAAAAGGCTACTACTTTAAAACGGCTGATGAATTAGCACAAATATTAAGTATGATAGAAGCCGAAAACATTACCTTAAAATTTCTGCCGAATTTGGCTGTAATCTCTTGGAACTTTATTACCCACAGATATAAAAATATACTGAAGTTAATGTTGATGAATAAAAATTGACCTTAGAAGAAGATATGTTAAGTTATGAAAAGTGCATAAAAGGTATATCAATTATAATTCCAAATCATAATGGAGAAAAAGTTCTAAAAATTTCATTGAACAGTTTGGCTAACCAAACATTTCCTAAAGATATGTATGAAATAATAATTGTAGATAATGCATCAATTGATGAATCGCTTAGAGTTATAGAACAAGTTGCACAAAGATATCCTAAACTCTCGATAAAAGTTATACGTTTAAACAAAAACCTAGGATATGGAAGAGCGATAAATATAGGAGCATTAAAGGCTAGATTCGAGTTAATACTAGCTAGCAACAACGATATAATCTTCCACCCTAAATACCTTGAAAACCTTTATAGAACTTACTGCTATTCCAAGCGAATAGACAAAAAAATAGTAGCAGCACAAGGATTGCACATGCATTATCCAGAAGTTAACTGCATATATAACGCGGGAGGCCTAATTTCCCTATTAAATGGTCATTATAGATTCTATGGCATATGTTTGACATGGAAAGAATTCTCAAAAATAATGAGATGGGCTCAGAGGGGAGAAACGAAGTTCAGCTATATAGCATTTCCCAATGGAGCAGGAGCACTAATAGAAAAGGAATTTTTCTTAAAAGTTGGTGGATACTATCGTTTGTATTTTTCGGGAATCGAAGAGGTAGATCTGGGACTTTTAATCCACCTACTAGGTCATCATATAATTTTTATTCCATCGGCTGTTTTATACCATATACAAGGTCATACACTAGGTGGGCGCTCTTTATTAATTCCACATAAGTTATTTTTAATTTTGAATGGGTTTTACATTTATTCGCTATCCCTCTATGATGCTTTATATTTTATACAACATTCTCTGGTGTACATGCTAACTCTCATAACGATTATGACATTAAGTGTTTTTAGGGAAGAAAAAAATCTTGTATGGGTTATCATAAAAACTTTGATGACAAATATTAAAGTTGGCAGGATAGTCAAAATTAGAAGAAGGAGAATACAGACTTTGCAAAAAGTATCTCTTAAGGGCGTTTTTAGTTATTTAAGAAAAGTTCAAAAATATGTTAGGTCAGTGAAAGTTGCTTCGGTATTCCTTGCTGGAATATTAAATAAAAACCTGTAGAAAATATATGAAGCCTGGAGATTTTATTCAAAAAGTGTTGTTTGTCTCGTATGTACCATCTTTTATTGCTTCAAAGGGTGATGCTGTTAATGAACGGCAATTAATTTTCTCCGTCTGTGATAGGTTAGTTAAAAAGAATGGGAAATGCATAGTGATAACCAATATTAACGCTGAAGATATAGAAAAAAATAGAATCCATATAAAAAATGTATATATGACAAAACCTCAAAATAGTTCTTTAATAGTTTTACCTTTAATATCCTTTCAACCTTTTAAGGCAATCTTGAGGGCATTACTAAGTTTAATTTTAGCCCTGTATTTTTCAATAATTGTTAAAATTTTCAAATATAAGATTTACATATATATAAGAGAAAGTGAAAATGCCTTTGGTTTTCTAATTTTCCCTTGGCTAAGTTCTAAAACGATCGTAAAAATTCCATTTTTAGCCGAAGAAGAATATCAAGTACCTTCTATGATGTCCGGATTGTCAAAAGCTATTTTTATGTCTCTCGATTTGTTCGCTATGAAGTATGCATACGCTATTGCTGTTAATTCTGAATTTTTCCTTAAAACTTTAATTTCTAAAAGAGGAATTGTCCCGCAAGGGAAAATTTTATTCCTACCCCCTGGTGTTGATTACAAGAAAATATCAAAAGTAAAAAGCTGGAAAGAAGAATATTCTACGAAAAAAGATAAAAATATTTATCTAATAGGATTTGTTGGCTCTTTAAGTAAATATCAAGGAATCGATGTGTTAGCTAATTCAATAGCTTTACTAAAGAGATTTCAACTTAAAAAACCATTTGTTATTCTTATTATTGGAGATGGCCCGGAACGAAAAAAATAGAAAAAGTATGTAAAGAAGAAAATCTTAACTGTAAAATTACAGGTTTTGTAAGCCACGAGGTTGCATTAAAATATTTGTCATTATTGGATGCTCTTATAGTCCCTAGAGTGGTAAGCGACATAACCGAAACTACTATTCCTATCAAAATTATTGAAGCATGGGCATTGGGGATTCCAGTAATTACTACTAGGCATAAAGTATTTGATTCATTAAAATTAAGAGATGGCGAGGACATAATATTTTCTGAACCAATTCCAGAAAGTGTAGCTCAGAAAATATTCTACACGTTAGAAAACAAAGAGATTAGGAGGAAGTTATCATCTAATGGTCCATCGTTAGCTAAAAAGTTTTACTATTCTATTTTAGCTCAAAAATTACTAGATATATATAGTAAGGAAGAGTTATAAATGAAGAAATTTAATAATATTTTAACGCTAGTAACAATATTCTTTATATCATATATGTTCTTTTACGCTATTGCGAGATTTATTTATTTCCCCTGGCCCCAAAAATTTGCATTGTTCTCATCACTTATAACGATCTCTTTTTCTATTTTTCCACTAGAAGTCGGAGAAATCTTTTTCAAGTTACGCTTGCGTCGTGCGTATGTCTTGCTTATCTTACTCCTTGGTTCCTCACTTATAATAATATTTAACTTGTTGTCGATTAGTCACCTTGCATTACCTTTTGCTCTAGTCTATGGGGCATTAGTGCCTGGAATTTCACTGATTAAAATTCTTAATTTGGTCGGTTTGTTTGATGATTTGTCTGAATTTTTCTTGTTTTCTTTCTCGATTGGTGTATCTTACTTAGGTTCTGTTACTTTGATAGCTTCATTATTATTTGGTTTTCCTTTAAATCGTTATGTCTTAGTTTTTGTTTTTGTTTCACACGTTCTTCATATTTTTATTCTTGGTATTAGGAGTAATTTTGAGTTCTTAGAGGTAACTGTGGATCTAAAAGGTATTTTATTCTTAATTATTTGGCTATTTGTACTGTATATATTCTTTTCATTATACTATCCAAGTAATATATTTTTACCGGGATTAGATATTGTAAGACATTACATATGGTCGATCAATCTCATTAGGAATCCATGGAAGTTTTTAGCAATTTTTCCGGACAATTATATAATCTTTCATGCATTTGAAGGAGGAATTATGCTCATAGCCAATTACTTTGACGCCCCTCTTTTAAATGCGTCTATGATCATATTAAGTATTTTACATGCACTAGCATTGGCTCAGCTGTCTCAGGAAATTATCGGCAAAAAAGATGTCTTTTCAAAGTATATTGCTCTGCTCTATTATTTTATTTTCTCGGGTTTGGGATACTTATATATCTTCATTAATAAGCCTACGGATTTTGACTCTTACTTTAACACTTTAATAAAAGGCAATGAAAAGCTTCACAGAAGTTTAATGTATATGCCTTCTCGCCTCACATTTATGTGGCCCACTCCTCAAACCTTCTCAATTACAGTTTTTCTATTGCTCATATTATTAATGTTTAAAATTCTTAGGAAACAATACAATTCCACAAGTGTAATAATTTTATCTTGTGTGCTTTTTTTTGCTATGATGTCTTCTCATCCTCCTCAAGCTCTAATTTCATTTCTCCACTTTTCATTTTTATTTATATTTTTTGGTAGAGAATTTTATCAAAATTTAAAACAATTTTCAATAGGTCTACTGCTAGGATCTCTTTTTGGAGGCCTCCTAAATCTTCAGACTTCTTTTATTTCTCATCACTACCAATTCAAGGAAATATCTATTATTTATTTAAGAATTATAACATTTTTATCGCCTTTCTTTATTATGTTACTAATTTTTATTCTGGCGCGTTCAATCCCTGGCATTAAATTTATAAATATAAAAAATTTCTATCTTAAACGCGGAATAAACATAATCTCTGCGTTCAGTTTCTTATTATTGTTCATAGGAATTCTCGTAAGCCTTGACCCATTAAATAAGTTTACTACTAGCAGGGCTGATCCCGGAGGAGTAGTGGGGATAGTTCCTTGGTTCATATACATCATATGGTTAGGTGCGCTAATCCCCTTGGGTCTTCGGGGCTTTATAAGACTTATAAAAGAGGGACGTACATCAGTAGTTGTGATATTGGGTTCTCTTGGTATTCTAAGTATTATGACAGGGCGAATCCTAAGTTATCTAAATGCTTCTGGTATTGACACTGGTTATTGGGGCGAGCAACGTTTTGTTCTATACTTATATATTTCGCTAGCCCCACCTGCCATCTATGAGCTTAAAACAATAATAAGTAGCAAAAGAAATGCTATTCTAGTGGGATTTTTATCAGCATTTTTAGCAATTAATGCACTTATATGCGCATCATATTGGGGCATTGTAGGCGATCGCGGGAAATTAAGTGATGCATCAATATCTGTGGTTCAAAATTTAAGCAAATATTTCTGGGCGAATCCAGATAGATGGCTACTGACCCCCTCGCTTCAAAGTAGAGAAATCTCTCTTTTTTCGGCTCCTATATATTATGTATACTCTGATCCTTCCTATATATGGAAGTGGCAGGTTCCTGAACTTTCGCTTTCTATATTCAATGTTTGGAGTCTCGATCCACCATACATATATATTAACTGGACAACAGACTCATCAAATGTGCATTTTGGATGGTTAGGTAAAGTCCTTTTAAGTAGTTTACCCAAGGTTTTTCAAAAGGACTCTGTAGATGTGTATACCGCTCTTCCGCTGGTTCCACCGCTCCCAAATGGTAGCGTTGCGCTCGTTATTCCAACAGTTCGTGATGAATTAGTTGACGAAGCATACCTCCTTCTCTCACTGTCGGGAGTGAACTATACGAGTGTACTTGAGACAGACCCTGCCCTTTACAGCTACGGGGTCATCATGGTGCCGTTTGACCCGCTGGTGGAGACTAGGACAGTTACCGTCGATTTGTTGAAAAGCCCCATAGCTTTTACCAGTGGTGCTGTGAAAAAAAATGTAAACTCTATCGAGCTTGGTGGTAGACCGGAAAAGTCGGGGCTTATCGTGTGGAGGGATCCCTTCTACCTGCCCCCTGAACTGTTAAACATTACTGTAAGGTTTGAGGTGAGGGAGTATAACCCGGAGACACTGAACTACTTCTTCTTTGTTTATGATTTCAAGAATGAGACAAACTACAAGTACGCAGGGGTAATGTTTACCAAGCAAGGCCAGGTGTACGCCCTAAACTGCTCGCTTGTAGAGGGGGAAATTTTCTGCTCACCGCCTTTTCCTGGAGTTCTTATGGGAAAAGTCCTTAATGTGACGGGGGAACACTTGATGAGAGTTAGCCTGGATGCTGAAAATAGAAGGCTTTGTCTAGCTCTCGACTCGCTAGATCCTGTCTGTTTTATATCTAGCTACGCTGGTGGACAAATAGGTTTGCGCACAGTTAGATTTTGGTTAGTGAGTGTGAAAACTGTATTATTTGAGGCTAAAGTATCATCCCACATAGATGAAAAGAAGTTAGAGGCAGGAAATTACATCCTTTTCGTGCTGACAAAGGAATTAGATATGCCATTTAAAAACTCTTTTGGAAATACTAGAATATTTTATATAAATATTGGTGAAAATTCATCAGACTTAAGGCAAGCGACTGAATTTATCCGTGAAATTCTGCATAAGCAAAAAAATGAAGATTTCTTCTTTAACCGAGAACAATACTTTAGAAAGGTTTCATACTCAAATTTAGTAACGAATAAAGTTATCTTCTATAATGTGACCACAACCTCTTCCTATTTCTTAATAATCCCTCAAGGTATGCTTAAGATTAGCAACTCTTCCGATTTAGAAGCCATTGATGCTCGCTATATAGTAGTTTCTAGTCTCTCTGGAAAGCAACTCAACCTATATTCGGATTTTGCAATAGTGAAATCAGGGCTTGGTTTTTACGTTACTGCTGGAATGAAGAGATTACATGTTCCAAGGGCTAAGGCTTTCTTATACCTTAACAATGGTAACGTATTAGAGCTAAAAGGAGACCTAACGTTGGAGGGAGAATTGACTGTCATTGCAAAGAGACCCCTTTTTATTGCTGAGCAGGCTAAAGTGAATGGAGTGGTGGGGCAGTCCCTGCTTTATCCCTATATAGCTCGTGATTTGTTGGTGCGTGGGAACACAACCTTTATGTTCTTGGTTGGCGATTCCTCTCTTCTGTACTTCGTTGTCAATGCTGATAGATCTAAGGTTTCCTTCGTTCCCTCGCTAGATATTTATTCGGAGTGGGAGTCGGTGCCTTTACTGGTGAAGCATTTGCCACTGAGTGTAGTCCTCACTGTGCTTATAATAGGCGGTTTTAAGCTGACTGGGCTTCTTAAAAAGTCTAAAGAGTTTAAGAAAATTAAGAGAATAGTTGAAACTTCCTAAATGAAAATTAATTTATGAAAATTCTGGTAGCTTCGTCTGGAGTAGGTAGGAGTCCTCAGGAGATAGCTTACAGCTTTGTTTTTGACGAGGTTGTCAGATTAGCGAGGCGAGGGCTAAACGTTTCAGTTGCCCGCTTTAAGCTCGAGGGCAATGCTAAGGTCTATGGTGTCAGCTTCTATGACACGCGTAGGAGCCAAATGCTTAAGTTGCCGCTACTGTTGAACAGGCTAGCGCACTACCCAGTTGGCACTGTACTGCGCTCACCATTTCCGTTGTTTTCGGAGTTGCTGTACAGTAGTCACATTGAGAACCTTATAAGGAAACTTGAGCCAGACCTACTGCATGCTCACTTTGCATACATGGAGGGGTGGTCCACCCTTTTAGCGAAGCTGAGCATTTCCAGGAAAGTTCCCTTTGTTGTGACTCTACATGGCTACGACGTAAATGTGTTGCCAGAGTACCGCTATGGCATTCGATTGCGAAGGGGTTTCGACGCTTTAGTTAAGAAGGTTTTAAGATTAGCTGATTGCGTCATTGCTGTTTCGAGGGATATAGCAGTTACAGCGAAAGAGCTGGGAGCGAGGAACGTTGTTTACGTGCCTAACGGTGTCGACACTAGAATTTTCAACTCTGTGATTACGCAAAAGGAGCGAGAAGCCATAGAGCGCTTGAAAAGCTCGTGGGCTGCAGAGGACGCCGACCTTGTCGTGGGGTTTTTTAGGCACTTACGCGCTTACTACGGAGTTCACTACATTCTCCTAGCCGCGAAAGCTCTTTCCGCCCTTACTAAGAAAAAAGTAAAGTTCGTATTAGGCGGCGACAGCGATCCCACGTACGCGCAACTGCTGTTTAAGTACGTTGAGCGGGGGGATCTTAAGAGCAGAGTTTTTTACGCGGGTATTATGCCGAGAAATGTTATGCCTGTAGTTTACAAAGCCTGTGATGTGGTTGTGAACACCAGCCTGACTGATGGTATGCCGCCGAGCATGCTTGAGGCAATGGCTTCAGGTAGACCTCTGGTAAGTTTTGCAGTTGGTGGAAACAAGGATATAATAATTCATGGCTTTAACGGCTTCTTAGTGGCCCCAAAAAATTATAAGGATTTGGCGTCAAAACTAGCATATTTAGCTAACAATCCGAGTGAAATAAAGAGATTGGGTAGTAATAGTAGGAAATTGGCATTAGAGAAATTCGACATAGAAAAGAGGATCGACAAAATAATAAAAGTTTATGAAGAACTGATGAAAAAATGAGAAGTAGTTAACTGTGACGCTTTCAACCAAACGTATAGTTTGTTTGCTTCCGGAAAAGGAGCTTTTTGGTTTGGCTACATCGCAACTTATATCAGATATGGAAGTAATCTGTAGAGAGCTTGATTTTTCAGTTGTGTTTTCAAACTCTTTGTTTAAAGCTTTTTCTAAAGTATTATTTGGTAAATATAGGCTGTATATAGTGCCTTATCCAGGAGTGCTTAATCCTGTCTCTCACTCCTTTGTACTCGGTTTTCTTAAGATGATAATTGGCTATGGATTAAGGTTTTTAAGTTTTTTTGGAAAGAAAATAGTGTTCTATGTGTATGATTTGCCGATAGAGCAAAACATTTTTGTATATGGAAAATGTCCAAAAGAGAAGCTCTCTAGGATTGTAGAGAAAATGTTTTTAAGCTCGGCGTCTTTCATTCTCGTATTTAATAAGTTAAATTTAAAATATTTGAATAGTCGTTATGGACTGGATAAGATAAAGTTTGAATACTTTGAGTTACTAGACTACGGACTAAAGATCAGTACTTTTCAAGGGGAGAAAGAATACTCTAAGGAAAAAATTATAGTTGTTTATTCGGCAAACTTTATCAATCCAAGCATACAGAAAGCCGTCAAGAATTTTCTAAGAGATTGCGGTGAAGCAACGGGAATGGAATTCATATTTGTTGGTGAGGGGTCAAATTTTTTAGGATCTGAGAATAAGGGCAATTTTCAGTTGATAAACGAGATTCCCCCAAGTGCATTGTCGTCGTTATATGCTAAGTGTCATTTTGGACTTGTTCTCAAATGCTCAAGTTACTATGAGTTTGGTACAACTTCTAAGTTTTCAAGCTATTTGCACTCTGGCATGCCTGTCTTGGTTCCCGAAAACTATGCCTATTTAGCTGGGCTCGTCAGAAAGTATTCTTGCGGTTTTGTTTTTAGGAATTGTTCAGACCTCGTCAAAAAATTATCAAGTTTGAGTAAAGCTGAATATCTGATGCTTTCTAAAAACGCTCAGCTTCTAGGGTATAAAATAAGGAATGGATACTTTTTTAAAAGAGCTCTTTTGAAAATTCTCAAAAAGATGTTCTAAGGTTATTTCCTTGGTCATTCTAACTCTTCATAGTCTGCTATGTAAATAATATGAGTTGAACAAGAAGGCTAACTATGCCTGGAAGGGTTCTTTCCGTGGTTGGGGCTAGGCCTAACTACGTTAAGTTAGCAGCGGTTTACGATGTCTTCTCAAGGCTTTTCGACCATGTTGTGGTGGATACTGGCCAGCATTATGATTACGAGATGAATATGGTGTTTTTCGAGCAGCTGGAGGTTCCGGAGCCGGACTACTATCTTGGCGTGGGGAGCGGTTCTCATGGGTACCAGGTGGGCGAGATCGTTAAGCGGGTTGAGGAGGTTTTGCAGAGGGAGCGACCTGACTTTGTGGTTGTTTATGGGGATACGAACTCTACGCTGGGCGGGGCGCTTGCGGCCGTGAAGGCGGGGTTTAGGGTTGGGCATGTGGAGGCTGGGTTGAGGAGTTTTGATATGTCGATGCCGGAGGAGGTGAATAGGAGGGTTGTGGATCACGTGTCGCATTTGCTTTTTGCGCCTACTGGGGGTGCGTATAGGAACTTGTTGGCTGAGCGGGTTCCTGGCAGGGTCTTTGTTACGGGTGATGTTCATGTTCGTGCTTTGAAGAGGTGGCTTTCTATAGCGGAGGAGAGGTCTCGTGTTTTGGAGAGGGTTGGGCTGGATCCTGGGTATGTGGTTGTAACTGTTCACCGTGCTGAGAATACTGATGACCCTGCACGCCTCTCCAAGATTGTTGGTCTGCTTGTTGGTCTTGCTAGGCGGGAGCGTGTGGTTTTTCCTGTTCATCCGAGGACTAGGAAGAGGCTTGTCGATTTGGGTCTCTGGGAGGGTCTTAGCGGTAGCGGTGTTGTTTTGTCGGAGCCTTTAGGGTACTTGGACTTTCTCAAGTTGCTGAGTAATAGTCGGCTTGTGGTTACTGATTCTGGTGGTGTTCAGAGGGAGGCATACCTCTTAAGGAAGCCCGTAGTTGTTTTGCGTGGGGTCACGGAGTGGGTCGAGCTGGTGGAGTCTGGGCTTGCGCTATTGGTCGATGTGGAGTCTGGCCTGGATCCGGAGAGGATTCTGGATTGGCGCCCATCTAGCTATGTGGAAGGTCTATTGGGGGACGAGCATGCCCCCATGAAAATTGCTGAAATCTTAAAGGAATATCTAGAGAGTGGAAATGTTTAGACTGTTTTCTCGTTTGCATTTAAAGTGCATGCTATGAAAGCTTTAAAAACCGTGGGCTGTGCGTGTAGCGGAGATTCTGGCGTCGCGAGGAGCGGGGCTCGTAATCCCTGTGGATTTCGTCTATGTGATTACGCTCACGTCTTTGCGCGTGTTTTTTAAGCGCACGTAATTCCTTATAAAGGGCTATTATTAAGTTTAGAATCAGCGTTATATTTGGCGCTGGGTCTTGATTATTTAAGTCCTTTCTCACATTTCACGAGGCTTTAAAGAGTTTGCGCTGAGCTTAAGAAGGCTCTGGGTAGAGGCGTTGAGTTGCCTGGAGTTTCTCCTTTTGGTGATGGGAGGGCGGCTGTCAGGATAGTTGACTCTGTTTTGTCTAGGCTCGGAACCTAGCAGGTCTTATTTTATTCTATTTTGTCACGTTTCAATTCGAATATTACTGTTCCTCCGCAGGTGTAGGGTTTTCCTGGGTCTGGGCACTGTGCGTAGCCTGTGTCTTCTTGTTTGCCGATTCCGAGGGCTGTGGCTGGTACTCCTTTGAGGAGTGGGGCTAGGAGTGTGAGCATGGATGCGAGGGCGTGTAGGCAGATTCCCTTGCCTGCGTCTTTTATGTAGAAGTTTTCGATGGTGAAGGTGTCTCCTGGCTTGTAGCCTAGGGCGCAGTTTCCCCGTACTTCTTTTACTTGGACTGTGACCTTGTACATTTTTTGCCTTGGATGTTTTGGTTTTTGTGTTTATTTTGTTTTCTTGGCCGGTTATTACTCGTGGGGTGTATCATTTTTTGGGCTTTTTGTGGCTTTGGCTCGTGGCTCTTCGGGATCCTTGCTTGGTGTTCTGCCCGTGGGGGTCTGGTGTTTGTTTTTATTGTTGGAGGCGAACGGGGGCGTGTTCAACGTTGTGACGGAGAACGCGGCGCTTGGCTATGTCATCGCTGCGCGCGCTAAGCTTTGAGGAGTTACTACAGTGAGGTGCGGCGCGAGCTAGTGCCGGAGAGGGGGACTGAGGTGACCGAGGAAGAGAGGAGAAAGCTGGTCGAGAAGGTGCAGGGCTTGTTCCAATCATCGAAAGTGGCAGTAGATGTTATGGCTTACTTGACTCTGCGCCTTCGCGGTGCTCTGAGGCTGGGGTAAGAGACCGCTATGATTAGCACAGCTCAGCTGCGCTGAAGCTATTTTACGCAAGCGTTGAATAACATTCAAGCACGTAGCGCATGCTGGCGATAAGCATATTTCTCTGCTTTGCCACGAATAAAACGCCCGCGAGATTCAACAGGGGTATTCCTATGAGCGGTCTAGAGGGAAAGTTGCTGGAGATTCAAGATTATTGGCTTAGGGAGACGAGGTCGAGGGCGGGGGAGTCGCTTAGGAACGTTGTCAGCGGAGTGCTGATGCAGCTGTACGTGGAGCTGGGGCAGTTTGTCCTCGAGTTTCTCCAGAATGCTGAGGATGCTCTGATGGAGGCTAGGAGGATGGGGCTGGTGAGGGATGAGGAGGAGCGCTACTTTAAGATTGAGCTGTACAAGGACAGGGTTGTCATAAGCCACAACGGTAAGCCGTTTGACGAACGCGACTTGGAGGGTCTCTGCGGTATAAGGAGTAACAAGAAACCGGCTTTGGGCTACAAGGGGTTCATAGGGATTGGTTGGAAGTCGGTGTTCCTTGTCTCGAACAGAGTGGAGGTGCACTCTGGAGGGTTATCCTTCGAGTTTAACAGGGATTACTGGAGGAGCGATCTTGCAAGGGGGTTGCTCGATAGGTACGGGCTTAAGCCCGAGGATGTGATCTGGCAGTTAACCCCGATACCAATACAGCCAATAACGCCTATTTCCAAGGAAACAAGGTTTGTCGTGTACTTGGATGAGGCAAGATACGAGGATGTTGCGCGTACCGTGAGGGAGCTGGGCCCGTCGCTCTTCCTCTTCCTAGATAACATAAATAAAGTGAAAATCGAGAATCGTGTTGAAGGAAAGAACAAAGTTATAGAATGGTTTGTTAAAAGTGAAGAAGAATTTGAGAATGCCAAAGTTAGGAAAGTAAATGCGATAGTAGCTGAAGATGGTATTAGCACATCTCATAAGTTCATAGTTTTTAAGAAAGAGTTTGAAGCACCTGAGGATGTCAGGAAGGACCCAGTAACTGTGAACGCGAAAAGAGGCGACGTCGTTAAGAGAGAGGTGGCGCTGGCCTTCTCGCTCGATCCAGCCACTGATGATCTCAGGCCGCTCGAGGAAAAGCAGCAGTTCTGGGGGATGTACTCCTTCCTCCCGCTCTACGAGGTTAAGACAGGGCTCAGGTTCCTGGTACAGGCTGACTTCATAGTTCACCCAGGTAGAAGGTACTTGCACGTCGATGCTAGGTGGAACAGGTGGTTGATGGAATGCGCAGCGGAGCTCACAAGGATAGCTATAGAGTATTTGCAGAAGAAGTACAAGAAATCTTACCTCATGGTTTTTGCGCACCATAAGCTTGATGAAGAAGTTTTCAGGAAATTAATAGAGCCTACTATTGTTTCAACAATAAGCAAAGCGCTTGCAGATCCGATTGTTCTGTGCTACCGAGGTCACGAAGTCAAGCTTGGCAATGTCGTGGAAGCTTCCGAGGAGATATTTGAGCTGATAAAGCGCGGGCTATTTAGTGAAGATGATTTGAAGCATATTTTTGGAGATGAAAAACATATCTTGGATCCTGACTTTAAGCTTGGTGACTACTCCTACCGTGTTCAGCATCTGGGATTGCCGGATATCCTAAATGAGAAGCTTATCATAGCTAAAATGGAGAAGAATTTCGAGGAGGCTATAAAATTCTTAAGTGAAGTCTATAAAATGTTATACAATAAATACAAAAATCATAGGTATGTAATTCAAAATAAAGAACTTGTTTTAACCTCTTCCTTACGCGTAAAGCATGCAAGTAACGCTTGCTTGCCCGTGTTTGATGAGAAGGTTGAAGAGTGCCGTAAGAAGTACCCGAAAGTGGATGAGTACCTGCGGTCTCTCGACTATGTACACGAGAAGCTGATTGAAAGCTTAGGGGTCGAAATTCTCAAGTGGCTTGGTGTAAGGGAAGTGAGCTTGAAGGAGCTCGTTGAAAGAGTTCTCTTAAGGGAGATTTCAGTCGATACGCCTCCTAAGGGGGTGGATGAACTCCTTGCGATCTCGCTTCTTGCTAAAGTATCCGGCGTCGTTCTGGAGAAGCCGGTATGGGTTGTGACCATGGGCGGGGGCGTTGAGAAGTCGAGTGAGGTTTACTACCCAGTGAAGGAAGTGAAATCTCTCAAGGATTACAGAGAGATTATGGAAAAGCTAGGGTTCAGGGTACTTGACATTGATAAGTATATTAGCTACGACGCGGATGAGGGGGTTGGAGGAGCTTTTTCTCAAAGGTGGTTAAGGGAGCAGAGCTCATTGAGTGGGTTGGATATGGTGATTATTATCGCCGGGCGCCGCATCGGGATTACTGGGAGATATTCATAAGAATAAAGAAAGCTTTAGAAACATCTCCTATCGAAGATAATATCAGGCTTATAAGGTTCCTAAAGGGGTTGTATGATCTGGGGTTTAAAACATACCTAGAGGAGGCACATTGGAAGAGTCTCGCGCCGTTAAAGCTAAGCACCGATGAAGGAATACTTGCAGACTCGGATCGCTGCTTTCTCCATGATGAATACGGTCCTAAGGAGAAGTGGGCTAGGTGGCGGGATGAGGGATTCCTGGTGGGACCCTTTGTGAGTCCTAGATACATCGATGATCCCTCGAAGGTCTCCTCGTGGCGGGATTTCTTCAGGTATTTGAGGGTTAGGGAGGAAGCGGGGACTGAGCTTGTGGATAGGTTTGCCGAGTGGTTTGTCGAGAGGAAGCTTGCAAGCAGGGGCTACAGGGTTGTGAGCAAGGGGGAGGAGGGTTGCGATATACGGGCTGTTAAAGGCGGCGAGGAGGTGTACGTGGAGGTTAAAGGGAGGAGGAGCGAGGAGCCCGACGATGTTAAACTCACAGAGCTTGAATCACAAGTAGCTCACAAGTACGGTGAAAGGTACTGGCTTGTCGTCGTAATAGGCATCCCGAACAACCCCAGGGCTCTCGTGCTGAGGGATCCAGCGCGCGCGCGCTAGGCTAGGCTTTTCCCAAAGTCTTCTTCATTTCCTCCATCTTCTCGTTGTCTCAGTTTTTCCTTAGCGCGTGCTTCTTGAAGCTACTCTATATGGCTATTCGTCGGTATGTTCCAAGAGAATATCTCAAAAGGGTATTTGGCGGGCTGTAGCTCTTAAGGGACGAGGATAGGCTCGTAGATTCAGGTGAATGCTTTTTGCATAGCGCGCGGCATGCTGTGGGGAAGGTTTTTAAATGGCATTGTCCTGTTAGGTGTGTGGTTGCCGCTGGGAGGTTTGAGCTGGTTAGTCGTTTGCTTGTCGAGGCTGAGGAGTATCTGGCTAGGGGGGATGCTGTCCAGTTTTCGGAGAAGCTTTACAAGGTTGCTGAGGAGTGCGTTAAAGCGCTGTCTGAGCGCTTGGGTCTCCCCGAGGCGAAGGAGGCCGAGGTGAAGGGGGGGTGGACGGTTGCTCTGCTTGAGAGAGCTGTGAGGAGGCTGGCCGGCGAGTTGGGCGTGGATGTTCAGCTTGGCTGGGATGCGGCGGGCCACTTGCATGTGTGGGGGTTTCACGAAGCGAAGCTGGAAGTGGAGGATGTGGAAGCGAGGATTCCCCTGGTAAAACGGCTGGTAGAGTTGGCTGAGAAAACTTGCACAGAATGATGGCGCGTGAAAGTCTAGTTTTGGAGAGTTATGTGTTGTGGTTGCTACTTCTGTTCTTGCTGGTGCTGGGAGCATTAAGTAGGGCGAGTATCCTTGTGAGGTGATAA
>Ga0080005_169433_pt1 | contig 28550 bp, 31 predicted proteins | sample JossMetagenome_2_FD_69208 | JGI IMG/M metagenome (GOLD analysis project Ga0080005, IMG submission 69208) | Hot spring sediment microbial communities from Joseph's Coat, Yellowstone National Park, USA - JC3_ASED (SPADES assembly) (version 2) | ecosystem: Environmental > Aquatic > Thermal springs >...
GACTCCGCCGCTAACCTCGCCCCCGCCGCTGCTCCGGTCAACCCCGCTCGCGGCCCCTTCGAGGTTGCTGGCGAGCTGGGGCTGCCGGCGAAAGCCGCCTTAGAGCTCTACAAGCGGCTAAAGAGGCTCGTGAAACCCGAGGGGACCCTGATCGCCAGCTCGTCGGGGACGTCGCCGAGGAGGCGGCAGCCGTAGCGTTGTTCGTAATGGCGAAGCGCTGCGGCTCCTACGCCTCGCTGGCTAGAGTCTGCGAGCTGCTCTCGTGCTGCGGCGTCGAAGTCAGCTACGCGCGCGCCGTGAGAGCGGTGCTCGCCTGCAGCGCGCTGATACGCCCCAGCCTAGAGGAGGCGCTCGAAGTCTACGTGTAGAAGCTCGGCTTGCGCGAGAGCTTGAAGCGCGAAGCGCTCGCCATCCTGACGAAAGTGCGCGCGCGTGAAGCTCCTCTGCCCCCGCGAGGGTGGTGGGGATGAGCGGGAAGCTGTTCGATAACGCGATGCTTGAGGCGGCGCGCTTCAACGCCGGCGGCTTCAGCAGAGCGCGCGCGAGATCGAAGCGTGGTTCGGGAAGGGGTGGTGAGGGTGATGCGGGTCTGGCTGGAGGCGCGCGCTTTCACAGAGTATTCTTTAAAAATCTATCTAAAGGAGTTATAGATTAACGCGCGCTAAGGCGAGCTAGTATGCCCAGTAGAACCGTGGAGAAAGCCTTGGTTCTCATAGCAGCACTCTTCATGGTGTTGAGCGCCAGTATTCTTGCGATAAAGTATACTAATTGGAGAATAACTCTCCTTTTTTCACATACTTCTACTTCGCGTTTGGAGCAAACAATCGCAAGCTATTTGAGAGAATTTCCAGTAAAGAGCGAAATACGCGAAAAAGCCATTGGCATTTTGAAGGAGTATCTAGGGAAATCAGGCGTGGTCTTAAAAGAGTCAGTAAGTGTTAGTGCTAGGAGCTCCTCCAGAGTTAAATTAACGCTTTACAGCGGAATCATATATGAGCTCATAGTAAGTGTTAGTGGTAGTTGTCTTGGAACGTGCGATATCTACTTAAAGCTTTTAGATTCGAATTACCGTACTGCGATCGTGAAGACATTAACGGGCTCGAGTTTTATAATGGGCCGCTACAGTTCTCTACACGTCAACTTCACACTACACCCCATCGAAGAAGAAGGAGAATTCTACTTGGAACTGGATAATTCGTATTCTATTCTTACTTCTAAAAATGTCTACATTACGCTGAGGGCTTACTACCCCAGCTACGCTTTCAATGATGAACACTTCAAGGTCTTCGCTATTGGCCACTGGGTTTCCATGAATATAAAGTATGTTAGCGACCCACTCGCAGAGAGCGAATATATTGCACCGCCAAGCGAGACCCTCAGAGTGGGGGCTGGAGACTGCGATGACTACGCCGTCTTGTTGGCTACTCTCTATAGGAGTGTGGGGTTGAACGCTGTTGTGGGCTTAATTGACACTAATGGCGACAATAAAGTAGACCACGCCACTGCACTAGTGTATTTTACTGGAAACCCCCCTGAGATTTTAAAAGGTATTTCGAAGTGGGCCAGCGTCCTAGGCATAAAGGTAGGGCAAATCTCCTATTTCAGTGCGGATGGAGGAGTATACCTAATAGTGGATCCACCCATGGCTACAGACAAGAACAACCCATGGAGTATAGACCATACACCCTACAGATTAGTCAGAATAATTAAACCATGCGGTATTTCTCAGATCGGCGCGCGGCTGAACTCGGCTACTACGTGCCCGCAGTAGGCGCGCGCGGAGCGCGCCGTAGCGCGTGCCTAACCGTTCCTCTTTTAAAGAGGGCTGATTGTAGCGCGCGCAGCCTCGCAGAGGTCCGCCCGCGACCACCGAGCGATCTCTATCCTGAAAAGCTCGATTTCCCCTCTCTCGCGCGCACCCTGCTTGGGGGCATAGCGCGCTAGGGCGAGAAGATCCTCGCGAGGAGCTCCGCCGGCGCGCCGTTTTACCCGATTTTGCCCGTGCGTTGTTTACGGGTTTACAGCGCTGGTATACGCGTAGCGCAGCGTATAGTCGCAGATCTTTCTCAGCTCGCGCTTAATCACCAGTTCTAAGGTCGGTAGCGCGCGCTAGGATGCTGTCTAATCCTAAGCTCGAGGAAGTAGACAGGGCTGTGCTGAAGGAGGTGAGACGGAGGCTGTACGAGAAGGTGAAGAGGCGGAGGGAGCAAGTGTTCGCGAACGCGGCGGCGCACTTGATCAGGGTGTGCGAGGAGCTCGGCGTGGCTGTGCTGCTCCTCGGCTACCCGCGCGGCATAGCGCGAGACAAGCCCGGCAAGGGGAACACGAACATGTGGAGCTACCTGAGGCTGGAGCGGCGCATAGCTGTTACAGCGGAGAACTTCGGCATACCTGCCTTCGAGATCCCAGAGGACGGCACGTCGAAGGTTTGCGCCCGCCACGGCTGCGAGGTTCAGCGGGGGCCGCGCGGCTTGGTTCGCTGCCCCCACGGGCATGTAATGCACGCTGACGTGAACGCCGCCATGAACATCTTGGCGCGAGGCGGAGGCAGGGTGCCGACGCGGGTCAGGGTGTTCAGCTTCATACCCACAGCGAGCAAAGTCATCGCGGCCAACGAAAAGAAGAAAAACCATAACCCCGCGCCAAAGGCGGGTAACCTGGATGGCGCGCGCGCTAACGCTTTTCCGGCGCGCGGGCGCGGCATCCGCGCGCTGCTGCTCCGCAAAACCTTTAAGCCCTGCAGTCGCGGAAGAAGACGCCCCGGTGGTGTAGACTGGTCTAACACGCCGGCCTGCGCGCGAGCGAAGGCCAGCGCGGCTAATGGAGCCGGTGAACCCGGGTTCAAATCCCGGCCGGGGCCCCACCTCCCCAAGGATGCATCTTCGCGTGAGCGTGCGCTACTTTTTAAGCGAGCACTGCGCGCCGTGCGTTGAAGGCGATGGAGCCAGCACCTCGCAGCTGGGTCGACCTTTTCGAGGCCGCTCTGCGCAGGGCGGCTAGGGCTGGCGCTAAAGGTTCGCGCAGCAAGCTGGGGACCGTAAAGAGGGTTGAGGCTGCGAGGGTTAGAGCGGCTGCTGACTACGTGAGCGAGAAGCTGAGGAAGGTTGCCCTCTCGATGCCCTTCTTGGACTCGTTGCACCCCTTCTACCGAGAGCTGGTGAGCACGATGGTCGACGAGGACAAGTACAGGCTTTGCCTTTCGCGCCTTTACTCCGTCTCAAGGATCGTGAGGAGGATCGCGCGCGAGAGCCTGACCGCTATAGCGGCGAGCGCTGACGCGAAGGGCACCGCTAAAGCGAGGAGGGCTTTCATGGGCAGGTTGCGCTCCATCCTGGAGGACCTCGACGAGTGCCTTAAGCTGGTTGGGGCTTGGCAGGTGGAGATCGCCAAGCTCCCGAGCATCGACCCCTACGCGCCCACTATCGTGATCGCCGGCGCACCCAACGTGGGCAAATCCTCGCTGCTGCGTGCGATCTCGAGGGCGAAGCCCGAGGTTAGGCCCTACCCCTTTACAACGACGAACGTTATCGTGGGGCACCTGGAGCTGGCGGGCCAGAGAGTTCAAGCCGTGGACACCCCCGGCCTGCTCGATAGGCCTCTCTCCGAGAAAGGGTTGGTGGAGAGGAGGGCTGTAGCCGCGCTCAAGCACCTGAAAGGCGTCACGGTGTTCATCTTCGACCCGACAACCACGTGCGGCTTCCCCCTGGACTACCAGCTCGCCGTGTACAGCAGCGTGAAGGAGCTCCTCGGGGGGAACCCGCTGATCCCGGTCGCTAACAAGGTTGACGCGACGAAGTCTGATCAAGCTTCCGAGCTTGTGAAAGCCCTAGGCGCGGAGGCGCGCGACCTCATCTTCATTTCGGCTCTCTACGGCGTAAACATCGACTATCTGCTGAAGCGTGTAGAGGAGGTTCTCTCCGCCAGCGTTAGCGGTTGACTGCGAAGAGGCGGGCGGTGTAGCGCGCCGCGCGCTCTCGCGTCACGCGTGACGCATAGCTTTTAACTGCGCCCCTGACCGAGGGTGCCGTGGTCAAAATAGGCATAATTTCCGACACGCACGACAACCTTCCAGCCGTAGACGCTGCGCTGGAGCGGCTCGAAAAGATGGGCGTCAGGCTGCTCCTGCACGCCGGAGACATAGTCGCGCCCTTCACGCTGCGCAGGATCCTCTCCAGGGGGTTCGAGTTCAAAGGGGTTTTCGGCAACAACGATGGGGAGCTGCTGCTGCTCTCCCGCGTTGCGCGCGATCAGGGGGCAGTCCTCACCCACCAGCCGCTCGTGACAGACGTTGGGGGTCTCCGCGTGGTCGTCCTACACGGCTTGAGCGGCCTCGAGGAAACTAAAAGCTTCGTCACCGCGCTCGCGAAGAGCGGTGAGTACGACTTGGTGGTTTACGGGCACACGCACGAAGTCGATGTAAGGAAGGTCGGTAGAACGTTGATCGTAAACCCGGGCGAAGCGTGCGGTTACCTAACCGGGAAGAAGAGCTTCGCGGTGCTAGACACGGAGAGGATGGAGGTGGAGATCGTCACGCTGTGAGCGAGCGGTCAGGGGGCCTAGCGCGGGCTTCACGGGTCGTAAGGGGCGCAGTCTCATCACACCGCGGCACGCTTGCTGTTTTCCCTACACGATAAACATTGCCTTAGCGCGCCCGGCGGGGGTGGCGGTCAGCCGGGTAAGTTGCGTTCACCGCTCTACGCCGGGAGTATTTCATCATCGCGGTTCGGAGCGCGGCGCGCCACTTTAACCTTGCGCAGCGCGCAAACCTTAAGCTCGAGCCAGCGGCGTGGCACGCGACCCATGCAGAGGCTGCAGGAGGCTAAGCGAGTGCACGAGATCGATCTCCCAGTCAAGGTCGTGACGGGGAGCGGGGCTCTAGCGAAGCTCCCCGAGCTGCTAGAGGCTCTCGGCAGCTACCGCGTCCTAGCCCTGTTGACGGGTCCCACCGTCGGTTCCACCGTCGGCAAGCGGGTCGAGAGCTCCCTGTCGAGCTATGGGTTCGAGGTGCACACTCACATCGTCGGAGCAGCTGATCCCGAGGCCGTCAACGATGCCATGAACTTCGTTAGGGAGGTGGGCGCTCACCTGGTGGTGGCGGTGGGGGGCGGAAGGGTGATCGACGTGGCTAAGTACGTGGCCCACCAACTAAGCTTGCGGTTCGTGAGCGTGCCCACGGCGGTGTCTCACGACGGCATAGCGAGCCCAGCGGTGTCCTTGAAGGACGTAGACGGGTACCCGGTGAGCAAGTTCGTGAAACCGCCGCTCGCGGTGGTGGCAGACATCGACGTGATATCGCAGGCCCCCCACCGGCTCCTCGCGAGCGGGTTCGGGGACATAATCGGTAAGGTTACGAGCGTGAGGGACGCCATCCTCGCTAAGAAGATAAAGGGCGAGTACGTCGGGGATTACAGCCTCGCGCTGGCGAAGATGAGCGCTGCGATGGTCGCCGAGCACGCTGAAGCGATAGCTAAGCGGGAGCCGGAAGGTGTCAGCGTCCTCGTCGAGGCGGCAATAAGCTGCGGCGTCGCCATGGCGATCGCTGGCAGCTCGAGGCCCTGCTCGGGTAGCGAGCACAACTTCAGCCACGCGCTCGACCTAGTGTACCCCGATAAGAGGAGCCTCCACGGGGAGCAGGTCGGGGTAGGCACGATCATGATGGCTTACCTGCACGGGCTCGACTGGAGGCGCGTACAGCGCCTGCTGCGGACTGTGGGGGCGCCTACCAACTGCGAGGAGCTGGGCGTCCCCCCGGAAGCCATCGTCAAAGCCCTCTTGATCGCGCACCGCGTCAGGGACCGCTACACGATACTGGGCGAAGGAGGGCTCAGCGAAGCAGCCGCTTGGAAGCTGGCGCGCATCACGCAGGTGATACCGTGAAGCCCTTTACCGACGCGCACTGCCACGCCCACGAGTTCAGCGACGCCGAGCTGGAGAGGTTCGGGGATTCCTTTGAGGCGATAATCGCGGTTTCCGACGACTTAGCGTCCTCGGAGAGGACGCTTGATCTGTCGAAGCGCTACGCTTTCCTAGCCCCGTGCGTGGGGGTCCACCCGTGGGCGTTGGGCGGCGATGACCTGCACGAGCTGGCGAAAAGGCTGGAGGACCTCGTACGCCGCGGCGGCGTGCTTTGCCTGGGAGAGGTGGGTCTCGACCTAGCTTTCGTGCCGCAAACCTTTGAGAAGCAGCTTGAATTTTTCAGGATGGTTTTAGACATAGCGAAGGATTACGACCTCGCCGTGAACGTTCACGCGGCTAAGGCTTGGCGCCAGGCGCTCGAGGAAGTCTCGGCTAAGGGCGTTAGGCGCGCGCTTTTTCACTGGTACAGCGGCCCCCTCGACGTCCTCAGCGAGATCGTGGCAAGGGGCTACCTAATCTCCGTAAACCCCACTGTGCGGATTAGCGCTAAGCACCTGGAAATAGCGAAGAAGGTGCCTCTCAGCGCCCTAACTTTCGAGAGCGATGGACCCTACGATTACCGGGGATTGCACCTTCACCCGCGGCTCATACCCGAAACCGTGAGCCTCGTAGCGAAGGAGCGCGGCCTCGACGAGAGCGAGTTGCTAGCGGTTTCAAAAGAGAATATTATGAAACTTTTAGATTTGGAATATTAGGGAAAGAAAGGCTTATAAAAGAGGGTAAGCGCAACCCCCGCTCCAAAACGCGGGGAGAAATGTTGAGGAGAAACGATCAACTGGAAGTTAAGGTTAAAGATTTGAAACCTAACTTAAGGTGGTTCACAATAACGGTGAAAATTTTGAAGCTGAATGACGAGAAAATAGTTTTTTCGAAGAAAGATGGTGATCAACATCGGTTAGCGGAAGCGCTGGTGGGAGATGAAACGGGGACGATCCTCATGTCGCTGTGGGACGAGGATATTGATAAAGTGAGGGATCTTGTTGGCTCGACTGTTAAGATAAAAAATGGTTTTGTTGCACTTTACAAAGGTTCGATGCGCTTAAGTCTAGGTAGATTTGGTACTCTAGAAAAAATAGATGAAGATATAATTGTTAACGAATCAATAAACTTTTCTGAGAAATTTTATGGAAGAAACGAAACTTTTGGTTACAAAAGAAGCTTTTAAAGAAGTATAATTTAATTATTTTTTCATTCCCATTCTTGAGCTATCACGACAGCCAAGTAGAAATCGTTGACGTTTGTGCCCGTGGGACCGGTTTTTATGTGCCCTCCTACAATGTTGAAGAACTCGTAGCTATTGTTTTCTTCGAGGAATTTTCTGGGGTCTAATCCGAGTCTCTTAACCTTTTTCACCGTAAAACCGTCGACGATGGCACCCGCGGCGTCGGTGGGCCCGTCGATCCCGTCGCTGCCTATGGCGGCTATCGCGATCCCGCCTTCGCCCTCGATCTGCAGCGCGGCTGAGAGCGCGAATTCCTGGTTCCTGCCCCCGCGCCCGCGGCCGCGGACCTTCACCGTCGTCTCGCCGCCGCATATCACCGCGGCCGGTGGGGCTACGGGGATCGAGCTCCGCTTCACCTCGAGGGCTATAGCTGCTAGAGCCTTCGCGGCTTCCCTGGCTTCGCCTTGCAACATGCTGGTTAGCACTACGGAGTTGAGACCCAACTTCTTCGCGTAAGCATCCATCGCCTTAAGCGCCGTGAGGTTGCTTCCCAGGAGGAGGGCGTGGGCTTTGCTCAGGGTTTCATCGCCCGGTTTGGGGGTTTCGGGCAGCTCCCCCCTCGCCCCCTTTTCTAGAACCTCGAGCACCGTCCGGGGAGCGCTGTCCATTAGATTGTAGCGCTTTAGGATGTCGAGCGCCTCCTCGTAGGTCGAAGGGTCCGGCACGGTGGGGCCGGAGGCTATCACCTCTAGCTTGTCACCCACCACGTCGGAGAGAACCAGCGCGAGCACGGGGGAGGGGTAGGCGGCTGCTGCTAGGCGCCCACCCTTCAGCAAAGATAGGTGCTTCCTCACCGTGTTTATTTCGGTGATCGAAGCGCCGCTTCTGAGCAGCAGGTCGTTTACCGATCGCAGGTCCTCGAGCGTCACACCGGGCACGGGAACCTCCGCGAGTGCGGAGCCGCCTCCCGAGATGAGCGCGAGCAGGGGGCAGCCACTGCGGCGCGCCTCCTCCGCTACACGTAGGGCGAGCTTGCCGGCCTCCAAGCTGCCCTCATCCGGGTGCGGGTGCCCCGCAGCAACCGGCGTTATCCTAGCGAGGCGCGGGCTCGGGGTCCCGCGCGGGACTGTAGCGACACCGGCCCTAATGCGGGAGCCTAGGATCTCTTCGGCGGCTTCAGCCATCTTCCCCGCGGCCTTGCCTATGGCGACAACGTAGACTCCGTTGCCCACGTTTACCTCGTGATCGTCCACGATCAGCTTGCTTTCCACCACCCTCGCTCTGCTCTTTAGAAGGCTCTTAGGATCAACGGCGCGAAGCCCCTCCAGCACCAACGTCAAAGCCAGCTTCCGGGCGTACGCCGTGAGCTCCTCGCCCATCGCTTTAGAGCTAGGATTTGCGACTTAAATGAAGCGCGGTGGACCGCACGACCGCGCGCGGAAAACACCTTAAAGAGGTTGCCCCAACCTTCCCCTTCAGGGCCCGTGGCCTAGCATGGAAAGGCGCCGTCCCGCGGAGGGGGGCGTAGGCCTTCGGAGCCGGAGATCCCGGGTTCGAGTCCCGGCGGGCCCGCCAGCGGTTTGCTGCTGCCTTCAGCGATCCCTCATAGGGAAACGAAGTCTTCGACCGTCGGTATCCTCGGCGGGAGGCCCTTCCGCTTTCTGATCTCCATCACTAGGTCGTTTAACGCCGACTGCGGCACCGGCGCCCAGCGAGCGAACTCGGTGGCCCAGAACGCCCTCCCTTGGGTCGCTTCCCTCATCTCGTCTGCTAGGTTGAAGGTTTCGCTGACCGGTATCTCGCCGATCACCCTCATCAGCATGCCGCGCTGCTCTAGGTTCACCACTTTGCACCTGTGCCTGTTGAGGACGGTCAGGGCTCCGCTGACCCACTCCTGCGGCACCCTAACCTCGATCTTCAGCAGAGGCTCTAGGAGCGTTGGGGAAGCATCCATGAAGCTGGCGAAGATCGCGTTCTTCGTCGCCGGCATTATCTGCGCGGGCCCCCTGTGAGCCGGGTCTTCGTGCAGCTGCGCGTCAACGAGCACCACCTTAACGCCCCTCACGGGCTCCTGAGCGAGCGGGCCGGCCTCCATCGCCCACCTGAAGCCCTGGACTATCGTGTCCGCAACTTCTCTCAGGTACTGGACTCCCGTGGTCATGTTCACGATGATGTTGAAGTTCTCGTCGATGTCCCAGATCCCCCTCGCCTCGTCGGCGTCCCAGCCGGCGTACTCCCTCAGGATCTTCGCCCTCTCCCTCCAGTCCTGATCAGCGTAAACCTTGCCCTCCTGCATCAGCTTGAGCGTTTCCTCGTTGAGCGGCTCCACGTATATGTAGAGCCTGTTGTGCTTGTTGGGGGATTTGCCCTCGAACACCTTGCCGCGCTTGCGCACGGTCTCCCTGTACCTGACGATGGGCTGGGACGTGACGATGTCGAGCCCGGTCCTCTGCTTCAGGTCCCATAGCACGATTTCAAGGTGCAGCGTGCCCATTCCGCTTACGAGGTACTCGCCCGTCTCCTCGTTTATGTAGACTTTGAGCGTCGGGTCCTCGATCGCGAGCTTCCTCAGGGCGTCGATCAGCTTGGGGAGGTCGCTGCTCCTCTTCGGCTCAACCGCTATCGTCACTACAGGCTCGCTGATGTAGCTCATCCGCTCGAAGGGTACAGCGGTATCCTTGTACCTGATGTCCACAACCGTTTCCCCAGCTCTAGCCTTCTCGAGGCCCAGCACGGCCGCGATGTTGCCGGCGCTTATCTCCTCAACCTTCTCCCTGTACGGGCCCATGTAGAGGCTCACTTGCAGGATCTTCCCATCCGCGCGGGCGTTTATCAGCCACACGTCCTCGCCGGGGCGCACAGTCCCGCTGAACACCCTACCCGTCGCGACGAACCCGGCGTGAGGATCCGCCACCACTTTGCTGATGCCGATGACCAGCGGCCCCTCGGGGTCGCACTCCAGCATCGCCTTGCCCAGCTCGCTGTTGAGGTCGCCTTTCCACAGCTTGGGGATCCTGTACTTTTGGGCTTCCCTAGGGTTGGGCACGTGCTCCACGATCATGTCGAGCAGCGCGACGTGCAGCGGGAAATCCTTTGAAAGCTCCTCGTGGTAACCTTTCTCGTAAGCATCGACTATGTAGTCGAACTTCACGCCCTTCTCGACCGCGATGGGGAGCGTCAAGCCCCACTTGTGGAGCGCGCTTCCAAAGGCCACTTGCCCCTTCTTGAAGTCCACCTTCCACTTATCCTTGAGCTCCGGGTCCGCGTAGAGCTCGATCAGGGTGTTGAAATCCCTGACGATATCGACGAAGCGCTGCTGGATCTCCCGCGGGCTCAGCCTCAGCTCCCTGATGAGGCGGTCAACCTTGTTTATGAAGAGGAGCGGCCTGACGTACTCGTTGAGCGCTTGCCGCACCACGGTTTCGGTTTGCGTCATCACGCCTTCAACCGCATCGACAACCACCAGCCCGCCATCCATCATCCTCAAGCTACGCGTCACGTGCCCCGTGAAGTCGACGTGGCCGGGCGTGTCCACCAGGTTGATCACGTAGGGTTTACCCCTCCACTCGTGGTAGAGCGAGATGTTCGCAGCTTTCACCGTCATCTGCCTCAGCTGCTCGATCTCGACGTAGTCGAGAGCCAACGCTTTCCCGGCCACCTTGGGGCTCAGCAGCCCGGCTGCCATCAGCAGGGAGTCCGAGGTCGTGGTCTTCCCGTGGTCCACGTGGGCGAGAGTCCCTATGTTCCTAACCTGCTCGATGTTTTTCATTATCTTCTCTATTTCTTCCACTTGCTTGTAGCGAACCATTCAACCCTCCACCAATGCAGCGCGCTGCTCCAACCTCTTTTAAGGCTTCCGCACGAAGCTGGCTTGAAGGTGGGAGCGCTGATGGAGCGGCGGCGCTAGCGCTTCTCCGGGTGAACTCGGAGGTACTCCCTAACGAATGTTTCGACGACTTTCTTGACCCCCTCCACGTCGAGCAGCGAAGTGTCCAGCACCAGGCTCCCAACCGATAGATCCTCGATGTCGAGCCCGTAGTATTTCAGGGCTCTCCTCCTGTTGCTTTCCTCCCTAGCTAGAACTTCGGCTAAAGCCTCGGATACCGGCTTACCGTCCCTATCGGCAACGCGCTTGGCTCTCACTTCGAGCGGCGCCGTGAAAATTATCTTCAAGTCGGCCGCGTCTTTCAGCACCCAAGCGGCTAGGTGCCCTTCTACCACGACTCCGCCGCGGGAAGCTTCCTCGAGGGCTCTCCTGTCGACCTCCAGGTCTATGCTCTCGTCCTTCTCCGCCAGCTTGTGGAGGTCCAGCAGGCTTAAGCCCCGCTCTTCGGCTATCCTCCTGAACAGCTCCCCGCTCGATACATAGCGTAGACCGAAGACTGAAGCGAGGTGTTTAGCGTAAGTCGTTTTACCGGTGCCCGGCTTACCGCTCACGGCGATTACGAGGCGGCGCGTCATGCCCGGCGAGCACCCTCTAGCGAAGTTACGCGGCGTACGCTGCGTCGACAGCTGCCTTCAAGCCTTTCCTCAGGCACCTGCTGCAAAGGTATCCACCGTAGATCCTAGTGGGTGGTCTATGGCCCTCCCTCTCCTCCCGCGCCGTCATTCGTGGGAAACCGTGAAGCGGCCGCTTGCATACCGCGCACTTGGGGTAATCGTGCTTCTTGTCGATTACGTGGACGACCAGCCTACCGCCGGGTGTGCGGACCAGTTTTCGCTTTTTGGTCCTCGACCGCAGCGAGGGCCTGGGCACGTGTGCCCGCGCGAAACGCGGTTTTTAAGCTTCTCGCCATTGTTGGCGCGCGCTACGGGTCTCCCGGCGCCGTGTTCACGCTCTTACGAAAACGTATGCGAAGGTCGTTAACCCTCCCACGTCTAGCTTCCTCACGTTCTCGGGCGACCAGTTAAGCTTCGAAGCTGCACGGGCAACGAGGCGCTTGAGGGGGCTCAGCAGGACTAGGCGCCCCCCCTCTCTGAGGACCGAGAAGGCCCCCTCAAAAAGTCTCTCGTAAACTTCCCTGAGCCCACCCACCGCACGCTCCCGAATCCCGTAAGGCGGATTCGTGATTACGGCGTCCACCCCGCCTCTTAAGAGGTTCGCCAACTTGCGCACGTCGGCTACGCCGAACTCGGCGTGAACCCCCGCGGCAGCGGCGTTGGCGCGGGCGCCGATGATGTGCTCGGCTTTCACGTCGAACCCGAACCCCCTCGCGCGAGGCGCTTCCAGCAGCCCCTCGATGACTATCGTGCCGCTGCCGCACATCGGGTCGACGAACGAGCTTTCATCGCTAACGCGGGCGAGCTTGCAGAGCGCCCTGGCGACTACGGGGTTGAGCGAGGACGGATGTGTGTACACTCTGTAACCCCTGTCGCGCAAGTTGACGAAAGGCGTCAGGTCGATAGCTAGCCGGAACTCGCTTTCTACGAGTTCGGCGTACAGCACGACGTCGGGGTCGTCTAACGATACGGGCGGCGGAGGGTCTAAAGTTTGAACAACGGAGCCGACGACCTTCGCTACGTCCGTTGAGGAGAAGGGGTGTGCGCCCACTCTCTCGACCTCCACCGCGAAGCTTGCTACCGGTTCTAGAATGAGCTTTACATCCTCGAGCGAGGAAAAAACTGCCTCCCTTACGTCGTTGAGGTTTTCTGCGCGAGCTTCGGTAAGCACGGCGTAAACCTTTTCCGCGAGCGTCAAATTCGCCACTAGCCGGTACAGCCTATCCGTATCTAGCGCGCAGGCGCTCTCATAGATTACGCGCCCCCTCCTCACGTCGCCTTTCCCCGGCAGAAGCTTCGATACCTCCTCCAGCAGGAGGTCTTCGATGCCTGGAACCGTTGTGACTAGTACCTTTTTCACCGGGAGCTCGCTCGCGTGCGCGTTCCGCCGCATACGGTGGTCTCCAAGGGCGCACCGCCCTTGAAAAACTCTCGTCCGCGCCACTCGAGCACTAAAACGATTACAGAGGTTTAGCTTTTACATTTAAAGTCTCGGATAATACCTGGAGCGATGTCCGCAGGGCTTCGCTCGTCGAGCAGCGTCCTTTGAAAGTACCGGCGAGATCATGCCCACCCCCCTCGCCCTCGAGGTACTTGGCTAGAACCGCCGCGAGGTCTCTGCCTGCGCTTAGGCCGGTGCGAGCGTGGAAGCTTCGCGAGAACCTGATGCTCAGCCTGCATTCGCCGTCCCTCTCGGAAGCCACGATGGCCGCGTCGGCGCCCAGCGATACGAGAGCTCTAGCGACGGAAGCCTCGAACGATCCTATTTCGCTGATCGCGATGAGGTGCTCCCCAAGCCGCAGGACGTGGCACCTCGCAGCCCCCTTGAGCTTCGCTACGCGCTCCGAGAACTCCTCCTCTGATTCGAGGAGAGAGAGCGCTGCCTGGTAATCCGCTCCTTCCTCGATCAGCTGCGCGGCCGCGCGCAGGGCGTAGGAGGTTGCGTGGACGAAGCGCCTAGTATCGAAGAGCAAGCCTGCGAGAGCCAGCGTAGCGAGCCTGCCGCTAAAGCGCACCCCTAAGGTTTGCGCGAGCCCGTAAATTATGAGCGTCGTTGCGGGGTCGCTAGACACTACCGAGTACCTCGAGCGCCGCGCAAGGTCGCCTAGAGGGACGTGGTGGTCAACGAGCAGTAGAACCTCAGCGCGCTCCACGATCCTACGGAAAGCCCCCAGCTGGACGCTGTTCGTCGCGTCGACCACCGCCACGGCCCGGAACCTCCTCCTCGGAGGTTCCCTGAAGTACTTTAGTTCTATATTTAAACTCTGTAGAATCTTTCGAGAAACTTTGCTCAAACCCTCAGGGAACCCGAAGCTCACCCTGCTGACCCCCAAGCGCTTTAGGAGTGAGGCTAGAAGCACGGCCGAAGCCACCGCGTCGGGATCGGCGTTGGCGTGCGTAAGGATGAGCGCCTCGCCGCCCGCTTTAGCCGCGAACGAGATGAGTTTCATCGCCCCTCCGCTCCACTTCCTCGCCTCGCCCCTCGGGAGGTTAAAGACGCAGGTTAGCGCCGCTAGCGCCAGCCTCAGAGCCCTCACGGGCGGACCCCCGGGCGGCGCTATTTGAGCCCTGCTTCAGCTCCTCTCCCAACAGCGCCTCCAGCTCCTCGAGCGCGCCGTCTAGAACCCTCTGCAGCACCTCCTCAACCCCTTTGCGGGGGTATCTGGTTCGCGCGAAAACCTCCACTTCCAATAGGTAAGGCCACTCATCGCTTACGCGCACGTTAACGCTGGCCTCCTCCAGGCTATCGTCCAATGCCTCCTCAAGCCTCGCCAGAATCTCCTCGGCTAGCCGGCTGGAAACAGATTCTAGGGTGTTTCTATCTAACCGCTCAACCGGCCTCCGCTTGCGAACCTCCACCAAGCTTCTTCGCCAGCTTCTTCTCCAGCTCCTTCAATTGATCTTTCAAGAGTTCCTCTTGCTTTTCTAGAGATTTCATACGTATTTCTAAACTTTCCTTCAGGGTATTCAGCTCGTTCACGACGTCGCCCTTCTTTTTAGCAACTATTATGGACCCGGCCACCTTGTACACGGGAGCGCTGTCGTCGACGCCGCCGAGCTCCCTTAAGGCCTCGTTTATTTCGGCTAACCGCATCTGAATCTGCTGCCTATTGGTGGCGATCAACCTAAGCTTCTCCACCAGGTCCTGGTAGCGTCTAATATCCGCTCTCAAAGCCTCGGAGACTTCGGCCACGAAGAGGTCGTGTCTCACGCGCGCTTAAAGTTTTGCTCACCCCCCTTTCCCGCAGCGTGCAGCTGCGCAGGCCATCGGCGCGCTAAGAACGGGAGTTAGCTAGCGATTTTCCAGCGTTCTCCAACGCTGAAAGGAGCCTGAAGAGGCTGTTTAAAGCCGCTCTAAAAGCCGCTCTTTTACTGGAAAGTAACGTTACGTGCACTTCGTCGCCCACCCAAGATACTTCCATTCTCACGTGCGGCGTGGGTTGGCTTTGGGCTTCGACCTTGAGCGCCTCGTAGACGGCTCTGGCTTCCAGGGGCGACGAAACCTTTACCGCTATCCGCGCCTCGAGCAGCAAGGCTCGCCACCGGCAGCGTACTTCTCAACGAGCAGCCGAGGACCCTTCGGCGCGCCCTCCGGGTCCACGAACCTTACGACGAAGAGCCCGCTCGCCAGCGGCTCCACCAGGATTACCGCCGGGTACACCTCCTTCACGGCTCTGAGGTCGCCAACCTCGAGGAGAGGGAGGTTGAGCGCGGTCGCCAGCTCGTGCCCTAGCTCCAGCGAGGGAGGCTGCGCTTGAGCGGCAACCGCTATCTCCGGCGGCGGGCGCGGGCGAACGCCGTACTCCCTGGCCAGCCGCACGCCCCTCAACTTGAGGGTCAGGCGGTAGAGCTTTTCGCCGCCCGAACCCAAGTTCAGGATCTCGACCCGACCGGGGTTGCCCTGCAAGCCTCGGCCCACGATCAGCAGGGTCGTCGCCCCGAGCCCCCTCGCGTACTCTACAAGCTCGTCCAACCGCGCTTTACCCCTGTTCACCTTCAGCGCCCGCGGGAGAGAGAGAGCGAGCTCCTTAGCCAGGGACCTGGTGCGCGGGTTCGACCTTCGGGTCGTAGTGACAAGGTACTTTAGCTCCCTCACCGCCCTCCGTCAAGCCTTAGCGTGCGCGCAGCTGCTTTATGCTCTTCAGCTCTTCGGGAGCGAACGTTTTACCCAGCTCCGTTCGCGGCACCCAAGCTCCCCCCGCGAACGTGTAACCGCACTTCTCGCACTTCCAGACGCCTATGCTCACCCGCTTCACTTTACCCTTCGTGAAGCAGCGAGGGCAGCGGTGGGGTCCCTTCATCTTAGCCTCTATCATAGCCACTTTGTGCCGCAGCGTTGAGCCGTAGCGGGCGCCGAAGCGCCCAGCGGACCCGACAACCTTCGTCCTCCCCATCCCGACGGCACCTCAGCGCGCCTCCGCTCTAGGCGTATTTAAGCTTGCGCGCTCCGCAAGCGCGCTGGCGTGGGATTCCCGAGATCACGGACGTATTACCGGCTCTGAGAGCTCGCGCTCCGAAAAACCCCGAGGCGGGGGATAAAACGTGTCCCGGAGGCTCGCAGCAGCGGAGAGGCTAGCTAGCCTAGGCTCCGTCGCGGCTTTATACGCGCTTTTCGGGCTCTACGGTCTCGGTCCTGCGAACGTCACCGTTCACGTGCTGGTCGTGGCTTGCGCGCTCTCTCTGGTTCACCCTGGGCTGGGGCCCACCGCGCTTTTAGCGTACTTGTCCTCTTCCTTGGCGCTCGGCGGCGGGATCTGGCTCGTTCTAGCGCTAGCGCTGATGCTTCCGGCAGCCGTGGCCATCCGCTATTGGCCGCAGGCAGCGCTCTGGCTAGCGGCCATCCTAGCCGCTTACCGCGCCGACGCGGTTAGCTACATCGCTCTAGCCGCTCTCGTGTACTCGCTGCGGCGCGCAACTCCCAGCTCGGCCGCGGCGCTGATGGCTTTCTACGCCCTAGCGGTTAACGTGAAGCTCGCGGTGAGCCTCCCGCCGGGTGCGGTCGGCTGCGGAGGCCTCGTTGTGGCTGCGGCGTTGAGGGAAGCGGGGAGGCAACCTCTGGAGCTCGTCAGCGACTGGTTTTACTCGAACTTCCTAGGCCCTCCCCACCTCTTTTTCCAAATGCTAGTTTACGCGATCGGAGGAGCGGCGACGGTAAAAGGTTCCCAAAGCTTTGGGCGCGCCGCGGCCCCCCTCTCGGCAGCGGCGATCTCGCTGGCGCACTACGCGATCGCCGTTAAGGTGGGCCTCATCCCGGACCCCGCTGCGCTGGCCGTGGTTCCGCTGGCAACGGCGCTGCTCGCGGTGGCCCCCCGCTCGCTTCGGCTAAGGCGGGCGCCGCCGCGGGTTCCCCCTCCCCCTCCGCTGCTGGAGCACTTGAGCAGCGCGTGGATCGCGCTCTACAGGCTGATGAAGCGCGGTGAAAGGCTGCTCCTCGTGTTCGGCCCGCGCGGGTGCGGCAAAACGGTGCTGATAGCAGAGGTCTGCGCGGCTAGCGGCCTAGAGCTGGCGCGGGACGGGGATTGCCGAGGCAAAGTCGTGCACGTGGAGAACGCGGAGAGCGTTACGGATCTGGAGAAGCGCGTGGAAAGAGCTCTCAGGATGGGCGCCAGGTGCGTCGTGCTGGAAACCAGCAGGCCGGCAGCGGTCGCGCAGAAGCTCCAAGGGCTCCCGCTGCGCAAGGCTGTGTACGTGCCTCCGCCGGATCAAGCGGCGCGTGCCAGAATCCTCCGGCTCCTCCTCGGCGCGAGGCTGGGGAGCCGGCAGCTAGCGGAACTAGCGGAAGCCACCGAGGGCTTCAGCCTCAGGGCTCTCATCCGATTAGCCGAATACATTAGAGAGGGGCGCACGATCGAGGACGCCCTGCGAGCCGCGAGCGAGCTCCAATTGAGCGGGACCACCCCCCTTTTGACAGTGGAGGAGCTGAGAGAGATAGAGAACTTCACGAGCTCGTTTAAAGGATTAGTGATGGGCTTCGCGTCTTAGCGCGCCGGAAGCGGGATAAAAGCAGTGGTGGGGCCGCCGGGACTCGAACCCGGGACCTGCGGGTTTCCCCGCGGAGCGAGCTGGAGCCCGCCGCCATACCTTGCTAGGCGCGCGTGCTCAGCAAGCGCGCACGCGCGCATGCTAGGCCACGGCCCCAGGGCTAGGAGCTTGAATGGGGGGTTAAAGGTTTTCCTGCGCGCGGGGAGGGGCGGGCTTCCCGCGGGCTCGAGCGCGCGACGTTTAAAAGAGTTTGTGAGCATGCGAAGCGCAGGTCGACAGGGGGATGCGCTCAAGAGGTGTGGACGAGCGCCGCACGCGGCATCCGTCGAAAGTCATCAAGAGGTCGCTAGGCGCCACCATAACTTTTAAGAAAGCTTTCATCCCGAAGATCTTAAAGAACGCGAAAACTGTTACAGTAAGGTGGGGCATCGTGAAACCGAGTAGGAGGCTCGTTTTGATAGAAAGTGAGGGGCTCATCTACGGTGAGGCGGAGATAAAGAACGTGAAAGTGACGCATTTCTCGCAGCTCGATGAGGAGTGCGCGAGCAAGGACGGTTTCAACGGCGTCGAGGAACTGAAGAGCGCGTTAAAGCGCATCTACCCGTCGATAGAGCCCGACGATCTGGTGACGGTTCTGGAGTTCGAGGTGAAGGAGCCGTTCAAGAGCCCGGTGCCTAGGGACCTCCTGTTCGCGCGCGCCGGTAGGTTGGCTCGGTTGGCGCTGGCGAGGGGGCTTTACGCCAGCGCAGGTGAGCGGCAAGCGCTGGCCCACATCGCGGCTGGGAAAGACGTGGTCGACGCGTCGATGCTGGCTGGAGTCCCGGTGGGGAGGGTGGTTGAAGTCTTGCTGGAGGCGCGCAAATTCGAGCTGGACTCTCGCTAGCTCGACTTTGGAGCCGGAGACCCGCGCGACGGCTGGTAAACGGCCTTGACCGCGCTCAGAAGGATGGGCGCGATCTTTTCTTCCGCCGATTTGAGCCGTAGCAAGTACGTGTAGAACTCTTTTTTGACGGCTTGTACGACCTCTTCGGGGTCCTTTGCGCCTTCAGCGATGGCTTTCAGCATCGCCTCCATCCTCCCCCTAACTTCGGGGGATACGACCTCGGGGGCGACCTCGCTCAAAGCGGCTATCACCGCCCGCCCCAGCGGCGTCGGTATGCACTGCTTTCTGACTATTTTGAAGTAGTTCCGCTCGACGTTGGTGTGGATGTGGTCCTGCATCGTGGCGTCGGTCCCTATCCCGTACTTGCGCATCAGCCGCAGGAGCTCGGCCTCGCTCAAGTAGGGTGGCGGCCGCGTCTCGGCCTCCACAACCTTAACGCTCAGGACCTCCGCTTGGGCGCCGCGCTCCACGTGGGGCAGGGCAGACTCCTGCGGGCGCTCGAAGGGGTACACTATCGTGTAACCGGGCTCCAGAACCTTCAAGCCCTCCGCTTTCAGTTTGATGCGCGCGATCTCAACCTCCACGCTCTGCTCCTCCACCACCATCGGCGGGCTAAGGGTCGCTAGGAAGTGGCGGACGACGAGGTCGTAGAGCTTCCAGCCCTCCAACCCGAACCGCTTCACCACCTCGTCCCGGCTCGCGTACCTCAGCGGGTATATGGGCGGGTGAGCGCCGTCGCTCTCCTTACCCTGCCTCACGCGCAGCTGGGGGGCCGAGAGTATGACCTTGCGCACGTACTCGCCGAGCTCTTCGTGGGCAGCGAACTTCGCCGCTATAGCGCGCAGGTTGAGGGTCGGCGGGTAGATCGTGGTGTCGGTTCTAGGGTAGGATATCAGGCCTTCCTGGTACAGGTCCTCCGCTATGTCCATGGCGCGCTTGGCCCTTATGTTGAGGAACCTGCTAGCCCTGCGCTCCATCTCCACGGTGGCGAGCGGCTCGGGGGGCTCGACAATCCGCTTCACGTACGACGCGGCTGTCACTAAGCCGTTGCGAGCTCTCAGGAGCTCCTGGGCGACCCTTTCTGCGTCCTCCCTCTTTTCGTACTTAAAATCGTGCCGCATCTTCAGCTGGTACCTTCCTATTCTAACGGTTGCTGATATTTGGAAAAACTTTTTCTTCTGGAAATTCTCCCTCTCTATCGCCCGCTTCACCACCAGGTAGAGGACAGGGGTCTGGCACGGACCGTAGCTGAGGAATCTCCCCCTCGGTAACGCTCCGCGTTTTTCCACGATGAGCGTCAGCGTGCGCGTGAAAGCGGCGCCTATCGTCAGGTCCAGCACCATCCGGGCGAAAGCCTTGTTCGCCAAATTCGCGTTCGGAGCCCGCAGGTTGCGCAGCGCGTCGATTATGTCCTCCCTCGTTACGGCGGAAAACCACGCGCGGAGGAATCTCAAGCGTGGGTTGACCCGCCTCATAACGTCCATGACCTCGAACGCTATGGCCTCGCCCTCCACGTCCGCGTCCAGCGCCAGGATCACGGTGTCGGTGGAGCGCGCTAGCGTCTGGAGCGCTTTCACGTAGTTCTCCATCCCCTCCCTAACGACCCTCACGGGTTCCACTTCGAAGAGCTCGAGGGGGTCCACGCGGCGCCAGCTGTTGTACTCCCGTGGGAAATCGAAATCCATCAGGTGGCCGCGCACCCCCACCGATGCGTGAAGGCTCTCCCCCTGCTTGAAAACGTAGACTGGAACGCCCGCTACCTTCCGGAGCTCGTACCTCCCACCCGAAAGGTAGAGCGCGAACGCCCTCGCTACGCCCGGCTTCTCTGCTACGATGACGCGCGCGAACGGCATGACCGGAACCCGGCTACTTCCGCGCTTTCTTCCTCCTCTCCTCTTTTTCCTCTTTCGCGGACTCCGCGGTCTTTGCTCGTATGCCGATGCCCAGCAGGTTGCGCATGACCTCGTCTAGGAACCGGACGAAGACGCCCTTCTGGCCGACGAACGCGCCGAAGTTCTCCGAGTCAACCTCCACCTCCAAGTTCACGCCGACCACGTCGGCGTCGTTGACGTACTTCCTGATCCAGCCGACCGGGTGGATCGCTACGATCAGCTGCTTGAGATCCAGGGTGAGCTCCACCCCCCTCAGCGACAGCCCGCTCTCTTCCTCAACCTTCCGAATCCGCTCGCCGCCCTTGCCTATCAGGCGCCCTAGGTAGTTCTCCTTCGAGATCACGAGAGCGTCGGGGGAGGTCTTGACGCCGTGCTTCTCCTTGTACGGCCTGAGGTCGACGACTGTGATCACTTGAGCGTCGGGGGCGTGAACGTAGATTAGGTTCAGCAGCTTCTTTTCCTCCTCGCTCAGGCTCCTCGCCCTCATTTTGGCCTCGAGAGCCAGCTTGAACGCCCTCTTCGCGCCCGGTCTCACGATATCGCGTATGCCGAAGTCGACGACGAACGTGCGCTCCTGACCAAGCAGGATCTCCCTAGCCAGGGCAGCTCCGTTGTTCGAGCCCGTAACCTGGAACACCGGGTCCCCAGCTATGACGAGCTTCGACGCGTTACCCACGCGCAGGAGCGCCTCGTGGACGACCTCGGGCGGCACGTACTGCGCGTCGTCGAGGAGGGTGAGAGATTTATCGAAGGTTCTGCCCATTAAGAAGCTGGGGTCGGCGAAGAGGATTTTGCCCTCGCTCAGCAGCTTTCTCACCTGGTCCTCGCCGATCACTCCGGCAGTCAGGTCGTAGAGGTAGGACGAGGCGATGTCGAAGAAGAGGTTGCCCAGCTCGACCGCAGAGTACCTCCTGCCCGAACTCACGTCGACCAGCGGTCTGGCTATGACGAAGCGGGAGTACCTGCCCTCGCTCACCGCTTTGATCCCGTAAAGGCAGGTTACGAAGCTCTTTCCCGTACCGCTCGGCCCGAAAGCCCCAACTACGTCCACGTCAGCGCTCTCGAGCGCGGCTAACAGCTGCTTCTGCCTTTCGTTGGCGGGGTTTACGCCGCCGATCACAAGACCCGGGTTCCCGCAACGCTATTTAAGCACGGCGCGCGCTTATGAGCGCGCCTCCGCCGACTTCAGGAAGCGGGGAGCGGGGAGGCGGCTGAGGCAGCGCGCGGGCAAACGCTTAAATCGAGGAGCGGGACGACGCGCCGCGATGTCGGAACAGGAGTTTAAGTACATCGTTAGGATAGCCGACCGGGACCTGCCCGGGGACAAGAACATCGTGTACGCGCTGGCGCTGATAAAAGGCATCGGGGTGAACACGGCGTACGCTGTGTGCCGCAAGCTGGGGATAGACACTAGGAGGAAGCTGGGCTCCCTCACGGAGGAGGAGATAGCGAAGCTGGACGCGGCGGTGAGGGAGCTGCACAAGCTGGGGCTGCCGCCGTGGCTGTTCAACAGGCGCCGGGACCCCATTCTAGGCGCAGACCGCCACTTGATAGGCGCGGAGCTCGTGCTGACCGTCAAGAGCGATATAGACTTGATGAAGGAGATCAAGTGCTGGCGCGGCATCAGGCACATGCTGGGTCTTAAGGTTAGGGGTCAGAGGACGCGAACCACCGGGCGTACCGGAATAACTGTTGGCGTGAAGAAGCCTAAGAAGTGAGGCGCGCGTGCGCAAGGGTTAAAAGAGAGCCGGCGCGAACGGGAGCGCGCGATGGGAGATCCCAAGAAGCCTAGGAAGAAGTGGGAAGGGCCTTCCCACCCGTGGCGCAAGGACGTACTGCAGCAGGAGCTTGAGCTGGTGGGAAGGTACGGTCTGCGCAACAAGAGGGAGCTGTGGATAGCGAGGACGTTCCTCAGGAGGATGAGGGCTAAGGCCAGGGCTCTGCTCGCGCTCCCGGAGGGGGAGCGGGAAGCGCGCGCCCGACCCCTGATCAACCGGCTCTACCGCTTAGGCTTGCTTCAAAGCCCTGAAGCGTCGCTCAGCGACATCCTGAGGCTGACTGTGGAAGACGTCCTGGAGCGAAGGCTCCAGACAATAGTCTACAGGAAAGGCTTAGCCAGATCCCTCTACCACGCGCGGCAGCTGATAGTCCACGGTCACATTGCTATAGGGAACAGGCGTGTCCGAAGCCCCGGCTACCTCGTGTCGCGCGACGAGGAGCCGCTCGTAGGCTACTACCCCCTATCCCCGTACGCAAGCGGCAGCTCCGCAGCTGCGGATACGGCTTAGCGCGCGGTTTAAATGGGTGGTGAAAGGGGGGCTCTCGATGTCTGAGAAGCCCAGCGAGGCAAGGGAAGAGGTGGCGGGGGAGGAGCAGAGGGGAGCGCCGCAGGGCGTTAAGAGAAGCGAGGTGGGGATAGCCTGGATCTACGCCAGCTACAACAACACGATAATCCACATAACCGACCTGAGCGGCGCGGAAACCATAGCGAGAGTCTCGGGCGGGATGATCGCTAAGGCGGATAGGGACAAGCCGAGCCCCTGGGCGGCGATGCAAGCTGCGGCGCGCGCGGCGAAGATAGCGTTGGAGAAGGGCATAAAGGTCGTTCACGTCAAGGTGAAGGCTCCGGGAGGCTACGGACCGAAAACCCCTGGCCCCGGGGCTGGACCCGCCATACGCGCGCTCGTAAGAGCCGGCCTCATAGTGGATCGAGTAGAAGACGTGACGCCGCTCCCCACCGACAGCATCAGGAAGCCGGGCGGCAGGCGCGGGAGGCGCGTGTAGCGCGCGGTCAGAGGAAGGTCCAGCGGCTGCGCGAGCGCCACCTTTTCCCTACGATTTTGATCGGTTCGCCGCAGAACTTGCACCTGTTGTCCTCGGTCAGGTTCCACTCATAGATCTCGAACCCCACCCTCTTCACGACCGGTTTGCCGCACCTGGGGCAGTACGTGAACTCCCCGCTGTGACCCGGCACGTTGCCCACGTAGACGTAGAGCAGCCCCTCTTTCCTAGCCAGCTCCCACAGCTTAACGAGCTTCTCGACGGGCGTGGGGGGCCTATCCGAGAACTTGTAAGCGGGGAAGAACCTGCTTATGTGGAGCGGCGTGTCGGGGCCGAGCTCCTCCAGGTGCCAGCGAACCATTTTCCGGAACTCCTCCTCGTCGTCGTTGACTCCGGGCACGACCAAGTACGTAGTTTCGACGTGCACCCCCCTTTCTTTCATCAGCTTCGTGGCTTCGAGCACGGCGTCGAGCTTCCCCCCTATCACCTTCAGGTAGGTGATAGGGTTGAACGCTTTCACGTCCACGTTCGCGGCGTCGACGTACTTCGCGAGCTCCTCCAGCGGCTCTGGGTTTATGTGCCCGTTCGTCACCAGGACGTTGAAGCCGCCCGCAGCCTTCGCGAGCCTCGCCGTGTCCTCGACGTACTCGTACCATATTACGGGCTCGTTGTACGTGAAGGCGAGGAACGGCACCTCGTAGCGCTTCATGAGCTCCACGATCCTCTCGGGTTCAACGTAGTCCAGCAGCTCCTCGTTAGGTTTCGCCCGCGAAATGTGCCAGTTCTGGCACCAGGGGCACCGGAAATTGCAGCCGACCGTGCTGATGCTCAGTATGGGCGCGCCGGGGTAGAAGTGGTAGAGCGGCTTCTTCTCGATGGGGTCGATGGCGATCGAGGATAAGAGCCCGTACACTAGGGTCACAAGCTTACCCCCTTCGTTCGCCCTCACCCCGCACAGCCCCCCTCGCCCAGGCTCGAGGACGCAGCGCCAAGGGCAGAGAGTGCAGCGAACCTTTCCATCCAGCTTTTCGTACCAGCGAGCCTCGCGAACCCCCTTAACCACGCGGGGAAAGAGTGCTTCCAAGCAATTAAACCTTCCCCGCGCGCGGCCTAGCGTCGCGAACCCCGTATACGCGAAAAGCGGAGAAGGCGAGAGTGGTAGCCCGGCGGGGATTCGAACCCCGGCCTCGGGGGCCAAAGCCCCGCCTCAGCGCGCGGGGAGCCGCGCTATGCTTGCCGCTACACCACCGGGCTGAAACTTCTCATCCCACCTTCCCCCTTAAAGTTTTTCGGGGAGGGGGTTCACCCCATCAGCCGAGCGCCCACTTATTACGGTGCTACATGAGCTCGAAGGCTCCCTCGAGCCTCCGGTACACAGCGCAGTACTTTTCGTACAATTTTTCGTAAGCCTCAGCCAAGCGGGGGTCTGGGTCTATCACCCGTTCAAAGCGCACCATGTTTTCGGCGGCGGTTCTAACGTCCCCGTACTGCTTCGCGCCTACCGCTGCTAGGATTGCCGCGCCTAAGCTCGCGGCGTCGAGGACCTTCGGTACGTGAAGCGGCATGCCAGCGACAGAGGCCTTTATCTTGTTCCAAACCTCGCTGCGCGCCTCTCCACCCGTGAGGGAGAGGCGCTTGACGGCGACGCCGAGCTCGGCTAGAAGCCCGAGAACTCCCCTGTAGTGGAAGGCGACCCCCTCGAGGATCGCCCTGATGAGGTGCGCGCGCGTGTGTGCGTGGGTAATCCCCACGAAAGCCCCTTTGGCGCGCGGGTTGAAGAAGGGGGCCTTAGCCCCCCAGAGGTACGGGAAGTACATGACCCCCTCGCTACCCGGGGGGATCTCGCTCGCCTCCTCAATCAACACGTCGTACGGCGACACGCCGCTCTTTCTCGCCGTCTCAACTTCCCAGTGACCTAGGTTGTCGCGGAACCAGCGCAGCGACTCGCCCGTCGCGTTCACCACGATCTCGTACTCCCACTTGCCCGGAACGACGTGGACGCACGTGTCCACGCGCCCCTTGGGATCCGGCCGCGGCTGGGAAAGGGGGGCCTCGAAGCAGGTACCAGTGCCCGTACCGGCGTTCACCTCCCCCTCGTCCAGCGCGAGCGCGCCTAGAGCCTCGCACGGCCTGTCGCCGCCACCCGCCACCACCACCGTACCCTTCTTCAGCCCGGTTACAGAGCTCGCCTCGCCCGTCACCTCGCCCACGACCTCCCACGAACCCTTCAGCGGCGGGAGAATGTCGAGGGGGATCCCCAGTTCCTCGCACAGCTCCTGGGACCACTCGAGCTTGCGAACATCGAGGAGCATGGTCCGGGACGCCATGCTGTAATCCGTGAAGATGGCGCCCGTAAGCTTGTACGAGACGTAATCTTTCGCGAAAAGAATTTTGTTTATGCGTTCGAATATGGAAGGAACCTCCTCCTTAAACCAGAGGAGCTTTACCGCAGAGAACATCTGGTCGACAGGCAGCCCCGTCACCTCGAGCACGCGCGCGGCGCCCACGCGCTCCCTCACCCAAGCCTCCTGCTTACCCGCTCGCGAATCCAGCCAGATTATCGCGTTCGCCAGGAGCTCCCCCTCGCGGCCGAGGGGCGCGAACGCCTCGCGCTGCGAGGTTAGACCCACAGCCTCTATGTTCTCCGGGCCGACCTTCGATGCGACCTCGCGGAGAGTTTCCGCGGCCGCGCGCCACCAATCTTCAGGGTTTTGCTCAGCCCAGCCGATGCGGGGGTGCAGCACTTGGTACTCCCTGTACGCGGAGGCGACGGGGTTCCCATCGAGATCGTAGGCGACGGTCTTGCAACCGCCCGTGCCCACGTCAACGCCTACTACGAGGGGTCCGCGCATCGCGGATGATCGCGCGTAACCGTTATTAAATAGTAACGTGGTGCGCGAGCTGCTTTTAAATAGTTCTTCAGCCCGTTCGCCGCGTATGATCAGATTGAGGGAGCTCGAGAAAGTGAAGCTGCGCGAAGGCGTGCTAGTGCAAGGGCTCCCCGGCATAGGTTTGGTCGGGAAGCTCGCGGTCGATTACGTGGTGCGCGAGCTTAAGCTGCCCAAAGTCGCCGAGGCGTACATCGACGGTCTCATGCTGCAAGCTAACGTAGCGGTCTTCGTGGACGACGAAGCGGTAATCAAGCTGCCAACCTACGACTTCCACCTCTTCCGGGGGAGCAGGCGGGATGTGCTCTTCCTGACCGCGCCGGCGCAGCCGGTTGCTTGGATGCAGTACGAAGTGGCTGAGCACGTGCTCGACTACTTCCAGTCGATCGGGGGGGTGGAGGTGGTGGGCGTTTGCGGCACCACGATGGGGGAGGGCGAGGGCATCTACTTCGCGGCAACGAGCAGAGAAACTCGAGAGGAGCTAATCAGGCTGGGCTTCAAGCCGTCGCCGGGGGGCGTGATCACCGGCGCGTGCGGTCTCTTGCCGGCGCTCGCCTACCTACGGGGCATGAAGGCGTACGTCCTGATGGGGTACGTGACGCAGCCCGAGCTCGACCCGGTGGCCGCTAAACACCTCGTCCAGGCTCTCTCGCGCATCTTCGAGATACAGGTAGACACGCGCAACCTCGACGCGCTGATAGAAGAGGTCAGGAAAAAGGAGCGTGAAGTTTCTGAAATGATGGAAAAGTTCAGGGAAGAGCTGGCTGAGAGAGCGAGGACGCGCGAGGGCGCTCCACCCTTCTACGTTTGAGCGCGCGTGATACGCGCCGACTGCTCCTTCAGCAGCTTAACGATAGCTTCCCTCAGCGCGTCGGAGATTGAGGGGAAGACCCCCTCTTCGACTAGCAGCTTTAAAGCTCTGTACTGCTCGCGCGTAAGCCTCAGCGAGATCCTTGGCATATCGAACAATTTTGCGAGGTTGCTGAAAAACCTCTCGGACGCTCGTCACGGCGCGGGCTAGCGCTCAGAGCTCCAGACCGTCCTCACCGCTCGGCTGGTAAGGCCTGCGCGCTCCCACGATAAAAACTGTACCTTGATGCGAGGGGGGCGAGGGAGGGTGGCTGGGGATTCGAGTGAGGTTACGCGTGTTAAGCAATGTTTAAACGCTAGAGCTCGCTCGGCTCCGCGAGATGGCGCGCCGTTGCCCCGAGTGCGGTGGTGAATTGATGTACAATAGGGACACTAAGCTGTACGTCTGCAGAGGGTGCGGTCGAATGTTCACTCGCGACGAGCTTGAGGCGGAGTACGAGAAGCTCGCGGAGGAGCGAGGTCAGCGCGCGAGGAGCCTTGGGGTTCGCCGGAGACTATGAGCGCTTTCACGCTGTTCGTCGTTGGGCCAGCCGGGTCCGGCAAATCCAGCTTTGTCGCCGCGTTCGCGGAGTGGCTCGACAGCTACGAGATCCCCTACCTCACGGTGAACTTGGATCCCGCCGCCGAGTACACGCCCTACACGCCCGACGTTGACGTGAGAGCGTACGTCACCGCGAGGGAGGTGATGGACGAGTACAGGCTGGGTCCCAACGGGGCGATAATAGCGTCTGTGGATCTGATGCTCAACTTCGTGGGGAACCTCAAGGAGGAGATCGAGGAGAGCGCGAGCGAAGGTTACGTGATCTTCGATACGCCGGGCCAAATGGAAATCTTCGCCTTCAGGAAAACGGGGGTTGCGATCGTGAAGGAGCTAGCGGGCGAGCGCGCGGGCATCGCGTTCGTAGTGGACGCGGCGCTTTCGAAATCCCCCTCGGCATTCGTTTCCCAGATCTTCCTGGCGTCCTCCGTCCACTACCGTTTCAAGATGCCCCAGCTCAACGTGTTCAACAAGGTGGACCTGCTGAACGAGGAGGAGCTGGAAACAATGGTGAACTGGGTAAGGGACCCGTCCGTCCTGCTCGAGGACCTGGAAAAGGAGCTGGCTGGCGAGGAGAGGGTAATGGCGAGGGGGCTTCTGGAATCGGTGCGGAGCTTCCTCGAGTCGTTCTCTGCATACTTCGCATCGTGCAAGATGCGACGAGGCTTGGACAGCGTATACGCAGAGCTGCAGAGGCTTTACCGGGCAGGGGAAGATTTCGAGATCCCCGAGTACCTGAGGGAGCGTCAAGCTTGAGCGCGCGGGGCGCGATACCAGCGGCGGAGCAGCGCGGTAAGGCGCGTGCGCAAGCGCTAAATAGCGGGTGAAGCCCTTCTGGGCAGGTATGCCCAGAGAGGTTCCGCGCGCGGTTTTAGTGCTGTGCGTGGACCGGGACAACGACGTGGGCGAGGTAGCGGGACTGCAGACTCCCATCGTGGGCGTGGAGGCCTTGGAGCGCGCTGCGGTCGAGTTTGCCGCTAAACGCCCTGAGGATTCCGACGTAAACGCGATTTTCGCGGCGTTGAAACTTTACCGTGAGCTTAAGGAGCAAGGGATCGCTAACGAGGTGGAAGTCGCTCTCGTTGCCGGTCACAAGGACGAGGGGGTTAAGGCTGACATGCGGATCTCCGATGAGTTT
>Ga0080005_124993_pt1 | contig 28437 bp, 6 predicted proteins | sample JossMetagenome_2_FD_69208 | JGI IMG/M metagenome (GOLD analysis project Ga0080005, IMG submission 69208) | Hot spring sediment microbial communities from Joseph's Coat, Yellowstone National Park, USA - JC3_ASED (SPADES assembly) (version 2) | ecosystem: Environmental > Aquatic > Thermal springs >...
TTGATTGTATCTTTTATTCTAACTCCCAATAAGGTTGTTTGGTCGCCGCTTCTATTCACAAAAGAGTTATTTCCAACGTAATACTCGCTTATTGTTGAATCTTTAGTTATATTTGGTCCTATAGTTTCTGATGTATTGAAAACGTTTTCTTTTGTTCCATCATCAATTTCAAATTTGAAGTAAGTTGTGCTTGATATATCTGAGCATGTAAAATCAGTAACATTAATCACACATCTTCCTCTTCCACCTGTTAAATTGTATGATCCTTTATAGACCCATCCACCAGTAGTTTTAACATAAAGTCTACAGGTAACATTGTCTTGCTGATAATCAAAAACATCAACACTGTAACTAAAGTTTGAACCCCAACCACCTATAGTTGGAGTGACGCTTAAGTTTTCGGCTTTTGGAGGTGTGTTGTTAAGATAGACCCAATTTACAAATGTTGTTGAGTTTGGATAGTAGTTAGGTTTGCTTGCGTTTATTCTAAAGCTGTATAATCCTCCAATGTGGAAAGACGTATTCCAACTCGAATTATAATAACCATTTTCTAGATCAAAAACTGGTGTTATTGTTTCTTTCTTGTTATCTGGTGAAATAGCTTCATGTGTTACAATAGCTCCGGATATCAAGCCTTCGTTTGAACAATCAGAATACACAAATGAAGTAACATTTGCTATGTCACCAACAACAATTTGAGAACCTTGAGTTGGAGAAGCAATACCAACTTTTAGTTGACCTGTAACATTAACAGTAAAGCCATATTCTGGCACTGTATCTTTATAACAGACATCGTTCTCAATCCCAGCTTTCCAGTTTTGCATTCCGACTCCAATGCTACAGTTTGGATCGAAGTAGAATGTTAGAATACTATCGGAATCTGTTTGGTTGACATAATATCTTATGTAGCTAGAAGTGTCTCCACTTGAGCCTAAGCTTCTGGTAGTTACATACAAACTACCATTTCTTCCTGCGCCAACCAAAACATTTCTGTCTATATCTCTAACTAAAACTTTCATTATAACGAAATTGTTCCCTTCTCTTCTTACTTGCTCACCAGCACCAGTTACATATTCTATGCTAACATCATCTTTCTTTATATCTATTGTGCTGTTCTTTTGATCCGAATAACCCCAAACATCAGTTGCAACAAACTTGTAGGTTCTAACTCCTATATCATCACAAGAGAAAGTATCATAAAATGTTACTAATTGAGGAGTCTCTGCTTTTATTATAGTAGAATTCCTCAAGACCCATCCATTTGATAGATTTACATATAGAGAAACATTAACATCATCATTGTCTGGATCGTATATCCAAGCTTCAAATTTCCAAATCTCTCCCCAAGAACCATCTCCATTTATTGAGTAACCAGTAATTGGTGGAAAGCCTTCTGGAGTAATTATTGGTTCTGTTGCTAGGTAAAATGCATTTTCTTGGAAGTCTGTACTTGAGTTATAATACATCTTTGAAACTTCTACACTAATGTTGTGCCAGCCTGTTGCCCAAGTTGCTGTAACATATGCAGGAATTGTACAAGAATAAGTACCATTTCCGTAATCTACAACGTTGCTACAAGTATAATTTCCGTAGTTTGGATCGTAAATGTAGAAGATTAAAGTAGCTCCGCTAACATAGCCACAATCATCCTTAACTTCAGCGTAAATCTTTATGTTATCTTTTCCTCTAACTGGAGCATTCCAAGGATAGTTGTTGATTGGCGCCGTTATGTTTACTTTCAATGGTTCTGTAACTATATCAAATCTTATTGCTGAAGAATTCTTTATTTCCCAAGCGTATTGTGTTGTTGTGTTAAATGTTCCTGCAATCCAATACTGAGGTCCAACTGAATAACTACAATCTAAAGTAACGCTTCTTGAAACATAACCTCCACTTGCTATGTATAATGTACCAGAATCTATGAATGTTGAGCTGTCTTTAGTGAGGTATATCTTTGCTGTTTTTCCTCCTGGAAGAGGAGCACCTGTATCAGAATCTATTATTTGGGCTCTATACTCAATTGAAGAACCTTTCATTGCACTTCTATTGATAACAACACCTACTGGATTTATAGGAATGATAGTAACATTGTCTGGATTTAAAGTCAAGTATAACCAGCCGGTATCATAAATATCTTCTGGTAAACCTCCAGGAGGATTATCTGTAACATTAAACTTGAATTTAACTGTTCTGTTTATGTTGAAATCGCCTTCATTAAATATTCCACTCATGTTAAAGTAAACCTCTATATTTTCTCCACTAACAGTTTGGTTTATAGCAACTTGTGATGGATCTGCCGTTCTTCCTCTATCTACATATAGTCTTAACCAATTAGTGTCTAGATCTTCATCAGTGAAATTAACTTTGAATAGCCAGGTTTCTCCCCAACCTCCATCTCCAGATGGTATTGCAACAGGATTGGAAAGAATTGGACTTGTTTCAATCCAGAACGCTCTGTATTTTGTTGTTGAGTTGGTATTGTAGAATGTTTTATTAGCAAATGTTGTAATGTTGTACCATCTAGCAGGCAGTATTATTGGTGAAGATGTGTTAAATGTACAACTATAATAGCCACTTCCTTCTTCAATAACATCAACACAACTATAATTGTTCAATGTTTTTTCTGATCTCATCGTAAAGTTAACAGTTGCTCCAGTTAAAGCAATGCTGCACTCATCAGTTAATATAGTTCTAATTGTTATATTGCTTCCTCTCAAATACTCTTCTCCATTTGGCAGTACTATATTTGGTAAAATATCTCCGATTATATAAGTTGTAAAGTCTGTCGTGTTTATGTCAATATAGCAAGAATCTGTTACCCCAGCTTTCCAGTATTGTAAGCCTGTTGAATAGTTACAGTCAGGATTGAAGTAATAGGAGGCATTTCCGTTAGCTTCTGTTTTGTTGCTTGAATCGAATTGATAATTGATTCCATCTCTTGTGACCCAGAAACTAACGTTGGCATTAGGGGCATAACTAGAATTTTCTAAGTCGAAAACATTTACTCCAAATCTAACAATCTGATTAATTCCTGAGCTTCTGTTAACATAGCTACCATTTCCTTCAATCAATGAAATGCTAACAAAAGACTCTCTCAATTTTGGAGAGTTTATTGGAGTTGTGTTATAGTAGTTAGATTGTTCTCCATCTCTTATCTCAAACTTGAACCAGTTATTGTTACCAATATTATTACAATCAAATCCGTGATAAACGACGCTACAAGTTCCTTTAGTTGGAATGCCAGGAATTCCGTTTATTATGCTACTACCAACATAATTCCAAGTTATTCCATTGTCTTTGCTAATGAATAATCTACATTCAACTGTATCCCCTTCTTGATCGTAGATATCTGCAGTAAAGTTGAACTTATTAGACCAGCCAACATAATCATCGAAACCAACTTTTTGCCAAGAGCTTATCGAGTTGTTCCAAATATAAACGCTAAAGTTTTCTGCAGTAGCATTCACATTCTCTAACCAGAATCTGTTTTGATATGTGGTTGAATTGAAGTTGTATAATGGCACTAAAGTAGAATTCAGTCTTATGCTCCAATAGCCTTCTTTTTTACCAGTAGAATTCCAAGTACAGTTATACCAGCCATTGTATTCATTCATTATTGGATAGCAAGTTTCTGATTCTCCATATGGAGAAATCAACTCTATACTAACGCTTGCGTTTGGTATTAAACCTTCAGCTGAGCAGTCGCTAGTAGTGCTGAATCTAATTGTTATTGGTTGAGTTACGTTGAAAATGCTTCCGTTAATTGGTAATTCTAAGTTGTTCTTTAATTGTCCTGTAATGTTGAAAGTTGGTGGGGCAAAAGGACCACCTGCTCTTTGAGTATAGTTTTCAGCAATATAGCAGGAATCTATTATTCCTGCATCCCATTTTTGAATCCCTACTGAATAGCTACAATCTGGATCTAGTGTATAGCTAATGTAGCCAGAGGAATTTGTTGTTACAGTAAATCTAGTGTTAAATGTATTTCCATCTTTTGTAAAGTAAAATGCTGCCATCTTTCCTTCTGGTAAGTATTCATCTCTATCTAAATCTTTAATCCTCATCACAAAGTTTCCTTGAGTATTTCCTATTTCTCTATCAATTCTTGTTGGCGCAGATACATAGTAAACCTCTACGCTATCTGGCCTTATTTCTATTGTATCAGAACTTTCATTAGTGTAACCCCAAGCATCAGAAACGTTTATCTTATAGTTCCTTACACCAATCTTTGAGCAATCGAATGTTTGTATAAATGAGAATAATTTCTCGCTAAAGCATGTTGGTGCTTGACAAACAGTTGAGTTAACCAATTCAAACCCTTTACCAAAATCAATCCATAGAGATATGTTTAGTCTTTCGTTAGAGTAAGCTCCTTGATCTAAATCTCTAACTATTGCAGAGAAATTCCAAATTTCACCCCAGCCAAAGTTATTATCTGTAATCAAACAATCTCCAGCTCTACATTTAGTTGTTGGTGGTAATAAAGTAACTTCTGGGTTTGTTACAATAGCAAAGGAATTAACTATTTTGCTTTCTGGTGAATCAACATAGTTCTCTTTAGTAGCGTACATGCTCAAATTATACCATTGCATGCTCCAATAGCTAGATGGATATACTGTGCAAGAATAAGTACCATTTCCATAATCTACAACTTCATTTGGTGGACAATTTGAAGATGGTGAGCTTTGAGAAGGCTCTGCTACAAATGAAACGCTTGCATTGCTAACATAACCGCAATCGTCTTTAACTATTCCTACATATGTTATGCTATCTATTCCTCTTCTGAAAGTTTTTGATATTGGTTGCAAGAGAGTAGCATTCAAAGGATAGCTAACTAAAGTTATGTAGAAATCATCTCCATAAACAGAAGTTGAGTTTATTGGCTTATATGCTCTGTTAGCCGTCCCAAATTCTGCTCTCCATCTCAAAGTTCCTAAGTTATAAGTACATCTTGGTAATGATGGGAATGTGTGATTTGTATAACCGTATGCTCCTATTGTCAAGTAGCTTCCATCTACAACAAAACTATTTGGATCGTATGGATTTGTGGCTACATAAAATCTTATTGGACCTGTAGTTCCTACCGGCAATAGAACATTTCTATCAGTATCATACACTAAAATGCTAAATGTGACGTTGTCTTCACTTGGAGCTAGACTTCTGTTTAGTATAGTATTGTTTCCAAACACAATAGTTATGTTAACATCATCTGGTTGAACAGTAAATGTAAATAAGCTTGTATTAGCCGAATTTATACCATCTGTTGTGTTGAAGAATGCTTCAAATGTTGTTCCTGCACATGCTGAACTAAAAGCGTTTGGAGATGGGAAGTCAAATATTATTAGACCTGGCTGTGTTAATCTGCTTGCTTTTAGATAATAGTTTGGCCATTTACTCGCTTCTGGACAAGCTGGGTCAGCTACTGTTATATTTCTTATCCACAAACTAACATTGTTGAAATCTGAATCTTCGTCAGTCAAAGTTACTCTAAACTTCCAGCTTTCTCCCCAACCTCCATCTTGAGAATAACTATAAGCTGGATTGCTTAAGCTTGGTTTCGTAACTACATAGAAAGCACAGCCGCTAGCTGCACATAGATTTCCTATTGTTGTTGTGTTGGAATTATACCACGGAACATCTTTTGAAATCATTGTCAAAGTATAGCTTCTTGGAAGCTTGCTCGCATTATTAACAAATAGACAATTGTAGTAACCATTACCTTCATTGTTAACAGAATTGTAGGGTTCGTCACAATAGAATGTATTTCCAGTTCCAGTATGAGTAGCATAAAAGCTAACATTTGCGCTTGATAGTAAACCTTCTTTAGCAGAACAATCTGTTGTTACATAACCTCTCCAAGTTATATTTTCTTCATCTCTAATGAACTTGTTTTTAGTAGTGTTTGGAGATGTGATGAAATTCAATAATTGACCAACAATTCCAATTGTGTAGTTTTCACTTGATGCAAAATGATAGCATTCTCCGCTTGGTATAATTGTTGACTTATAGAATGCTTTCCAGTTTTGCAAACCAACGTTAAAGCTACAGTTTGGATAAAAATTAAAAGTTACGTTTCCTGGCAAGTTTGAATAAGTTCTATTGCTTCCAACAAACAAGAAATTGCTACCGTCAAAAGTTACGTTGAAACCAATTTCAATTTGTGCTGTTCTATCGCTACCAACAGGTCTGCTTCTATTCAAATCGGTTACATATACTCTTAGCGGCAAATATCCAAAAGTTCTTGTTATGTTTGTGTTGTTTCCGGAAACTAAAGATATTGAAATGACATCTTTATCTATTATTGGCCCGTAATTTGTTGAAGTGTTTGTTTGACCTATAACGTCAGTCAAATTAAACCTAAACCAATTATTGCTACCAACATCATTGAAAGTATCGTTACAAGTGTATGGTTGCACATTCTCAAATTTACATGTTCCACTTCCTCCACTTATAATTTGAGAACCAACATATCTCCAAACATTGCCATTGTCTGTTGAAACGAACAAACTACAATTAACATCATCTCCATCTGTATCTAAAACATCTATGCTAAAGTTGTACTTGTCACCCCAACCTCCAGAAGATGGAGTAACTTGTGGGTTTGAATATCTTGGTGGTAAGTTGACTATTTCAAACCAATTTGAGTATGTTGTTTGATTTGAATAGAAGTAGTCTTTAGCTGACTGCAAGATTATTGAATATAATCCTGGCAATTTTCTTGTTGTGTTGTATTCACAATAGTAAGTTCCGTTGTTGAAATCAGTTATTGGTTGGCAAGCTTCTAGAGAATTGGCAGGATTTTGTATCAATATAGGATTTGTTATACCTTGAGTTGAATTTGGAACGCTTGGTGTTTCTTCACTTATATAACCAGAACAATCGCTTTTTACGTCCATAACTATTGGAATCATTACTCCAGTACCATTAACCCAGCCTTGTGGAGGATAGTTTAAGTTACTGTAAAGCTGACCATAAACATAAACGCTAGCGTTGCTTGTTCTTGAGTATCTATAGCAAGTATCATTAAGCTCGATGAACCAAGTTTGTCTTCCTGTTGTATAGTTACAATCTGGATCAAAGTAGTAAGTGAATAGACCATCTGAGCCTGTATATATTTCTATTGGATCTCCAAAGTTGTTTCTGTCTTTTGTAATGTAAAGATACCCTCTAATTCCAGGATCTGTAGCATAAGTTCCTTTAGACCAATCTTGTATGTAGGCTTGCAATATTGCTGTTTCGTAACCAGGTCTGTAAACAGTAGAGCCGTCTCCACTTTGAATATAAACATCAGCCCATTCCTTATCTACAGTAAATGTTGCTATTGGAGACTCACTCTTAAATCTTTTATCATAAACAAAGAGATTGTCAGTAGCGTTGAATTTGAAAGTATGAGCTCCTATATCTTCACAGCTAAACGATGTTGTAAATACCAGTGCATCAGAACCTGTGCAGGGCGGAGCACATGTCATTGACCCAATATATTCCCAATCGCCTGTTCTATTAATCCAAAAACTAACATTAACCAAACTTCCTAACTCTCCTTCTCTATCATCATCGTTAACATCTACTTTAAACTGCCAGAGATCTCCCCATCCGCTCGTATAGTTTCCAGTACTAACATAATAGCTATAAGTTGTCAATGTTGGTCTAGAAGCTAAATAAAATGCATTAGTTTGTTGAGTCGTTAAAGAATCGTTGTAATATTGCTTGCTTGCGTTTACGCTGACATTCCAATATCCATAAGTTAACTCGATGTTAGAGTTCAAAGTTGAGTTCGTTATATTACAAGCATATGTACCATTGTTAAAGTCTATTACACTGCCGATAGATCTACATTCTTTGATTGTGTTTCCTCTTTGTATGTAAAAGTTTGTTGTAGCACCTCTAACTCCACCACAATCATCAGTAACATTTGCTACTAATATCAAATAGTCTGCGGGTGTTGGGGACTTTATGTAAATCTTGCCATTTTTAGGTGAAATGTAGTTAACGCTTAACGGATCTGTTACGATTGTGATAGTAAATTCTGAGCTGTTTGTTGGTTTGTAGAAGAGATTGCTATCTAATATTCCAGCTTTCCATTTTTGAGGTCCTATTGCAAAAGAACAATTTGGATTAAACTGAGTTGAAGATGTGTTTATATATCCTCCTGATGAAATTCCTGATGTCCCACTAATAGGAATATAATTGTAGAAATCTGTCGTTACAAAAATTGCTGCTCCAGGAGAACTAATGGCATATTCTCCTTTATCTACATCGTATACTCTGACAGTAAGAGTTTGTATGTTGTTTCCTGGTCGATAAACTGATGTGTTGTTTCCGAGAACATGCTCTATTATCACATCGTCTTTTTTGTAGATTAAAGTTCCGTTGCTTGTTTGATACACATTTTGTGGAAAGTCTTTAGTTTGATTTCCAAAAATGTCTTGATATTCACTAACATTGAACATAAATGCGTGAGGACCTACAGCAGATGGAGATCCTAAGGCAGTAGGAGATGGTAGTCTCAGTACAAAAGTAATAGTTTTATTTATTCCCCTATCATATGCAGTCATGTTGCTCATAACTGGCTGATACCACTCTCCTGTATCAGTTCTATTTATCCAAAGCTTTACTTCAAGCAAATCATCGTCTTCGTCAGTAATGTTAACTCTAAATACCCAAAGCTCTCCCCAGCCTCCATCTCCCACTCTTCCAAGAGAATCGTAAGAAATTGTATAGAAGTCTGTTGTTAGAATTGGCTTTGTTTCTACCCAGAAACCTTTCTTCCAGATGTCAAAAATTTCTAAAGTAGAATTGCTATTGTAGTAACTTTTGCTTGCATTAAATGTGACATTCCAACCTTTTGCTTTGAAGCCAGAAGTGTTTAAAGAGCAAGTATAGTAGCCATTTCCTAAATATTCTACAGGATTACAATAGTTAACTATAGAACCTTGAGAAACGGAGAAATTGGCATTTGCGTAAATTCCTCCTTCAATCTCACAATCTGAAGTTATTCTTGCTGTTAGATTAACGTTTTGACCATCCGGATAATCTCCTCTCAAATACTTTTCTCCTTTAGGTGAAATCACATCTAAAATCAAATCTCCATAGACTTCTACTGAATATTTTTGAGCTGGAGTTGTATTTGTATAAGTTTCGAAGTAGCAAGCATCATTCTCTACTTTAGCAAACCATGCTTGTCTTCCTGCTGAGAATTGGCAATCTGGGTTGAAATCTAAACTTGCATATCCACTAGAATTTATTTGAGTGTAGTAAGGTTTGAAATTAGTTTGATCATAAGTAACATAGAATGTTAAGTTTGTGTTTGGCAATGGCAATGAATTTCTTGTTAAATCTAAAGCTCTAACGACAAAAGTGGTAGTGTTTCCTATATTACTATCAGATCTATTGACTTTTGCTCCATCTCCACTAACGAGAGCTAGTGAAATAGAATTCTTCGTTATTGCTGGACCAATTGAAATTCCACTATCTGATGTGTTAACTTTATTGAAAGTATCGTTTACCACAAAATAGAAACTTGCTATTCCTTGGTCTGCACAAGTGAAATCATTAACTTCAATATAACAAACTCCTGGAGTATTTATGGTTTTTGAACCTTTGTAAACCCAATTGCCAGTCGTTTTGACATACAAACTACAAGTTACAGTATCGTTTTCTGGATCTTCGACATAAGCTGAGTAATTGAATATGCTTCCCCAACCTGCTGCATTTGGTGTAACATTCAAATTGCTGACAATTGGAGGTCTATTTTCTAACCAGAACCAATTAGCAAATGATGTTGTGTTAGTGCTATAATAAGTTTTTGAAGCTTGTATTGTTATGTTCCAATATCCTTCTGGTTTTGATGTTGAGTCCCAAGTGCAATTGTAGCTTCCGTTATTTTCATTTATTGGAGAACAACTTGATGAATAGCTTCCACTACTTAATGTTAGCACATTTGAAACTCCACTTATATTTCCTGAATCTCTAACGCTTGAATTCAAATAGCAATCGGAATAAGCATTCCAACTTATGTTTATCTTATCTCCAACGTTGAACGTCGAACCATAAGTTGGCAAATTCAAATTAATGTTCAATTGGCCTTTTATTATAAAGCTTGAGTCGCTTGAATTTGTATCAAAGTAACATTGATTACTCGCTATACCAACTTTCCAAGATTGATAACCAACATTGTAAGAGCAATCTGGATTGAAATTGTATTCTAGATAACCAGAAGCATTAGCATATACAAGATGACCTTCATCATAAATTCCTGTATCTCTTGTGAACCAGAAGTATCCTTTAACATTTTCTTGACTCAAATCTAACCAAGCATTCTTGTCAACATCATAAACTCTAACAACAAATTTTCCATAATTATCGCCATATCTCAAAACTTCTGATGGTACTGATATTGAGGAGAATGAAACTGTATCTTTTGTTAGCGTAATTGTTATTGGAGATGTCTCGTTTCTCAAACCATATGAGTCGCTAACATTTAACTTTAGCAAAATTGTTGAATTTATCAAATATTCGCTACAATTGAATGTTGGATTAAACTCAAAGTAGCATGTTCCTGTACAATCGCTTGACTTCTTTGAATCAACATAAACCCAATTTATTCCATCGTATGATTTCCACAAGCTTATGTTTACCGGGTCGTTTGGGTCTGCATCTAAAACTGAAGCATTAACCAAAAAGTAACTTCCCCAGCCACCATAGTTTCTGTTTATTGAATATGAAGTTATAGCAGGTTTTCTTCTAACTTGGAAAGCATTTGATTTGTATGAATAAGTATCATTGTAATACTTTTTGCTAACGTTCATGCTTACATCATACCAACCTATTAGACCAGAACTTGGGAATGAACAAACGTAAGTACCATTACCATAATCATTTACTGGAGAACATGTTGAGTGAATTGGCTCTATTGTAAATATTGTTGATGCTCCACTTACTCCCAAACTACAATCATCAGAAACATTACCAACAATCAATATTGGATCTCCTTCTGCAATAACATTCCCCTTCGGCTGCAATATAGATGAAGCTAAGCTTCCGTAGATTACAACAGTGTAGTTTTCAGAGACATTGCCAAAGTAATAGTTATCGCCAGTAAAAACAGCTTTCCATTTATGCTCTCCCACAGAATAGCTACAATCAGGATCAAAGTATATGGTTAAGTAGCCTGAGCTTGTTGAATTTAGCCATTGACCCCAAGTTCCATCTTTAGTAACGTTAATGTAAACATCATAAGAACCTTTATCTAATGGTAAATTTGTGAAAGCATCATATAACCTTGCTTCCAATATTGTTGTGTTTGTTCCAACTCTACTAACCCAAGAATTGTTTCCTTGCGAATATACCCAATAAGTTCTTCTCTTCGTTACATTAAATGTTTGAATACTTGTTTGAGCTACTCCACCATAATTATCGCTAGCGTTTATGAACCATTCATAACTTCCAATATCACTTCCTGAAGTGTAAGATTTTTGCAAAGTTACCGTTACATTTGTACAATTGTTACAAATTGTAGAAGCTGCTAAGCTAAACTCCCCATCTGGCAACTTTCTTATCCATAAGCTAACGTTAACAATATCGTCTTCGTCAGTAACATTAACTTTGAATGTAAATGTTGAACCCCAAGGAGCCTCTGTTGGAGTTACTGATGGTGCTACTAAAACTGGTGGAACTTCATGGAAGAAAGCATTTTGTTTAACTTTTGAAGCATTGTTGTACAAATCTCTAGAAGAATACATGAAAACTGAATACCAACCAGGAGGATTGTTTGAAACATTCCAAGAGCAAGTGTAATATCCGCTAACATAAGATGCAAAACAATAATCTTCAAATGTTCCATGCTTTACTTTGTAGAAAACATTAGCATCATTTATTGGATTATTGCACTCATCATTGACTAGTCCGCTTATCGTCACGTTTTGATTTGATAAGTAAGCTTCTCCGTTTGGTTGAGAAATCGTGTTGTTTAACCATCCTTTAATGTTTACAGTTAATGTTAAAGTTGAGTTTGCATTTTTGTAACAAGCATCGTTTACTATTCCTGCTTTCCAATACTGCATTCCAACTTTGTAAGAACAATCTGGAGTAAAGACAGTTGAAAGATAGCCATTATCTCCTGAGGCTTCCCATGCACTTCCATAGTTTACTCCATCATAAGTAACCCATATCTTACCGCTAACATATCTATCTACAAATTGCTTACTGTCTCTATCATAAACCTTTATTTTTAGAGTTACACTCTCGCTTCTATTAACCCAAGAGTTATTTCCTAAAGAGTTTGAATCGTAAACGAAATCAACATCGTCTTTATCTAAGTTAAAGCTTATTGGTGCCATATCAGTTGTGTTTCTTGGATCTGTTGCGTTGAATTTAAAGTAATATGTTCCTATATCGCTACAAGTAAAGCCAGAATAGTAGAATGTTAGCTCTCTTTTGCTTCCACAATTGTAACACATTTGAGATGAAACGTAATTCCAAATTACTCCATCTTTAGATAGCCATAAACTAACGTTAACATCATCAGCATTAGCATCGCTTACATTGACTTTGAAAGTGTAGTTTTCTCCCCAACCCCAATTGTCTTCTGGTAAAACTGTTGCATTTTCTAAAACTGGAGGTTGCCAAACTTGAATTATCCTAAATACAGAAGCGTTTGTGAAGCTTGCGTCGTTATAATAAATAACATTAGAAGCGTTTACTCTAACATTATACCATCCTTCTTTTGCTTCAGTAGCGTTGAAAGTACATGAATAAGTTCCATTGCCATAGTCTTGTACAATATTACAAATATAAACATCACCAAAACCAACACTTATTGGCTCTATTGTTACTGTTGCTCCACTTATGTTTCTCAACTTACATTCATCCTGAACAAAGGCGCTTATGTTTATGTATAGTTGATTTTCTCTGTAGTAAGTAATTCCATTCGGGTAAACAACAAATGGAACTAAATCTCCTACAATCGTTACATTGTATGTTCCACTGGAAGCATCTTTGTAGCAAGCGTCAGCTTGAACGTAAGCGGTCCAATTTTGTTTTCCTGCATCATATCTGCAATCTGGGTTGAAATTGTATTCTACATATCCACTTGAATTTGTAGAGTTGCTTCCATCTGTTATGAATGAAGTGCCATTGAAAACGTTGAACCAAACTCTCGGATAGTATTGAACTCCTATTTGAGAGAATGCAGGAGAATTCTTATCTTTATCTAAAACATAAATCATGAACTTTGTTGAATTGTTTCCATTTCTGTTAACATAGCTTTCGTTTCCTAAAACATAGATTAGAGAAATGTCATCCTTTCTCAAAGTATGAGAAATGGCACTTGTGTTTGAATATGTCTGTGGAACATTTGGCTCGCTCGCATTAAACATGAAGTATCTAATAGCTGCTTGCTGATAATCTGAGCAAGTGTAATCTCTAGTAAAGTTAACCAAAGTGTAGCTTGGATCTTCTATAAATCTACAATCAGTTACTGACCATGGTCCATCTGAAGATGTAGACTCTAATAAGCAAACGTTTACGCTAGCGTAATGATTAACTATAACGCTGAAATTGTGAATTTCGCCCCAAGAACCATCGTTTGGATACTCAACCTTTGGATTGATTAACTCTACTGGTGTTATAAGGAAAAAAGCGTTTTGTTTAAATGATGAAGCATTCAAATAGTATTGTTTTGAAGATTCCATTGATACATTGTACCAACCACCAGATTTTCCTGTAGTATCAAACTCACAAACGTAAGTATTTGAAGTGTTTGTTATATAGCCTGAATATGGACAATAATATTCTTTTGAACCAGAAGTTAGTTTGAATCTAATGTTTGCATCGCTTATTGGATTCCCACAATCATCATAAACTTCTCCGATCAAATAGATTTTTTCTCCTGTAGTGTAGTTTCTATCTCCAGTTGGAGAGATTATACTGTTTGATAAACTTCCAACTATTGTGACGTAGAATTCTTGCGAACTATTGCTCTCATAACAAGCACTGCTAACATTAACCTTCCATTTTCTTAATCCAACTGAATAAGAACATCTAGGATTAAAGTTTATGAAGTAATGAGTTCTGTTTGAATAAACAATTTCTTGCTTCCAATTAACATCATCTCTAGTTACATAACCATAAACTTCGTCAGTAGAAATTTCAGTCGTGTAATTTCCAAAGACTAAATTCTTTATTCTAACTGTCAAATTAACAGTATTTCCCATCACACTATCGCTTCTGTTAACAACACTATTATTGCCAGAAGAATAATCTATGGAAATCGGAGTTTTTGTTATGTTGAAAGATATTACTTGAGTTTCGTTTGTGAAAGTTGTTGGAGAAGTTGCGTTGAATTTGACATACCAGCTTCCTATATCGCTACAAGAAAAGCTTTTCTGAGTAAAGAATTGATAGTTGTTGCAATTTACGCAAACGCTTGAATTTTCTATTTGCCAATTAGAATTTTCTCTTTTTAGCCATAAGTAAGTGTAAACTGGTTCTCCATCTTCACTTGTAACATAAACGCTAAAGTTGAATGGATTTATCTGCCAGCTTCCTTTCGGATATGGAGAAACTTGAGGATTATCCAGCTTTATGTTTGATGCGACGAAAAATGCATTTTCTTTAAAGTAAGTTCCATTCCAGTATTTACCAGCTTCGCTTCCTTCAGCAAAAGCTATCATCGTAACATTATACCAACCAAGAGGAGCATCTTGTGGAATTGTCCATGTTGTGTAAGTTAGTGGAGCAACTATAGTATAAACTGTAGAGCCGTGAGAAATTCTATATTCTACGCCAAAAGATGCACTATCTGTTTTAATTAAGCCACAATCATCTTTTATAACGCCATCAAACTCAACAACTTGTCCTCTCGTATAGTTTCTAGAGCCATTTGGATAAAGCATGTAAGAATTGCTTAAGTCACCCATCAACCAGAATGGTATTATTGGTGTTACATTGTCTTTGTAAGTTGAAGCACCAAAAACTCCTCCCTTCCAATAGTTTTGTCCCAAGTAATAATCTGAAACTTTACACCAACTATCAGAAGTATTTTGCATCATTCTAACTACATAACCTGTTGAGTTTGCTGAAAGGGATGGAGAAGTATCAAAAGTTTCGTTGCTTCCGTATTTTGAGATAAATATTCTTGCTTTTCCTTCATCTACTTGACCAAGCTGCAAATAGTAAGGATAGGTTTGATTGTCAGAATCAAAAACAAACATAGTAAAGTCAAAAGGCATGCTTCTGTTAACAGTTGCATTTAATATTGGCTGTATTCCAAAAACACTTATATCGTCTTTTTCAATCGTATAAGCATAGCCTAAAATTTCTGATGAGCCATCTGCATTAGTTGCGTTGAATTTGAAACTCCAAGTTCCAATAGCGCTTCCATCGTATTTGAATGAAAAGTTTAGTTGAGTCCATTGCAAGCAATTGTGACAAACTTGAGAACCAACCAATGAATATTCATTTGCTCCCATTCTATGCCAAGCATAAACAATAACATCTCTCCCAAATCTATCTCTCACATAAACTCCAAACTTATAATTCTCTCCCCAACCTCCCACATTTCTAATTTGATCGTTTATGTAGAGAGTAGCATTGGTTAATAGCGGAGAGTATTTGTAGATTTTTGATTTGACGAACAAGTTTTGAGTTTCATTGAAGAGCTTTCCTGTAGACCAAACATAAGCAATTTTTTCTATGCTAACATTTGAATAAGGAATAGTGCTTGAATCTGCATAAGTATCTATGAAAATGTTTCTCAAAGAATTAACAAAGTTTGTTGAATCGTTACTATCAATTGAATAGTTGCTCCAAACTTTTGATGAAGCTAATGAATGAGAATAATTTTGCCAGAATATTCTTTTGTTTAATAAATCATCTGCAATTGAAACCTTTGCTTCAGCGATTGTCAGATTTTCATCTCCAAAACTATAATTAATCAAAAACGCGATCTCTTTCATTTTTTCATATCTTGCGTTAATTGGTTTTGTAAACACGAATGGATAAGTTAAGCTGCAAGAGTTTCCAGAACAAGAAATTGAAGTGTCGTTAACAAAATAGCTTTCGCTTCTCGTATCCAAAATTCCTTCAGCAACCAAAACTTTCTTTCCTTCTAATGAACAATTCAAAATGAAGTTTAAGTAAGCAGAAGAATATACACTCAAAGATGGTAAGCTCCAAGATATCTTTCTTGTTGATGGATTGAAAGTTCCACCATTATAAACATTTAAAACTTCACATTCTTCTGGAATGCTTAAGTAAACAGTCCATCCAGAAGCTGTTGTATCGCCAATATTAGTTACTTTAAGGCTGTAATTGTAAGCTCTGTTTAATTGAGAAGATCTCACTTCTGGCCATGGATATTCATCTTGCTGTATTGCCTCTATATCGAATGATAGATGAGACTCTTGATTGTAAGAAGCTGTTGAAACTGTAAATGGACTTTCTTCTTCAAAGCTTTTTTCATTCCAACTAACATTAAACTTAAAGCTTCCGGTTTTCGAATAAGTGTTTGGCGCTTTTACTTGATAAGTTAAAACTGCATATTCATTTACATCAATATCTCCAAGATTCCAAATTACCAAATTATTTATCAAATCTACTGAAGAAGAAAGCAACTGAACGCTGCTTCCATAAACGTTTGTCTTAATACTTGGGTTTGCTGGAGTCCAACCACTCTCCAAAGTTTCAATTATTGTTGCACCAGAAGCTTTAGCACATCCTTTGTTGTGAACTACTAATCTACTTTCGAAAACTTTATCTGGTGAAACAAATTGAGGAGTCTCCCTTATGACTTCAAGAATTGCCATTGAATTGCTTTCTTGAATTTGGAAAGTCGCTGTTTTTGCTTTTTGAGTTATGTGATTGTAATTAACAATTGCTTGAATGTTCGCTAACTCGCTTGCCGAATTGCTTGAAGTTAAAGTGAACTGAGCATAATACTTTCCTGGAGTTATTGCTTTAACAACTTGATAAGATGGAGTGAATGTCCATCCAGTTGGAACAGAAAGAGTTACATTGTAATATAATTCTTCGTTGAATGGATGATATATTTCTACAACGAATGGTTCGCTAGTAGAATTGCACATCCAATTGCTTCCTTTAGCATTAACAGTAACGTCTTTAATAGTTAATAACTCAACACGAGTAGAAAAGTTCGAATTGTAAACAAATGTTGCAATTATATTGTAATTTCCTTCATTCCAGGCTCGAGTATCAATGTTTGTGAAGTTTGCTATGTAACTAGATTTTTGATTCAAAATTAAAGATGCGCTAGAAGAATAAACAACATTTCCATAAGAATCTGTTATGTTCAAGTAAAGCGTTCCAGAAATTTGTTGGTTGAATGAGTTTGAAAGAATTACAGAAACATTCAAGTATCTATCAGCTTTTTCCAATCCTTTTGCAGAAATGCCATTAACGTTTGTATCTATATCTTGAATCAAAACGGTTTCATTGTAGTAAGCAGAAAGCTTTAAGATAGAAATGTTTACAGGATTGCTACCAATATTTGTAATTCTTATTTTGCAATAGCCAGTTTCACTTGGCTGAATTTGTTTTTCTAATATTGGAATGAATAGGGAAGATGGAGAAGTGAAGTAGAGAGAATGAGAAACATCTAACCAATCAGTTCCATTATAAACCTCTATTCTAACTTTTCCATCTTGCAAGCTTGATGAATAAGTGGAAATTGAAAGATTAGCTATTCTGTAACTTCCAGCTTCACAAACAAAATTGAACTCTTTAGCTTCATTTGAATTGAGTAAATATGGCAATGTTTCTTGAGAAGAGGTTTCACTCATGAACTTATAAGTGAAAACATTTATCATTAAGCTATCGTTTCCAGCATTGCTCGAATTAACAAATATTTTTATTTGGTTTGATGAGTAGGTTGTTGGGTAAATGTTGAACCAAATTGTTTTTAATTCTCCGACGCTAACATTTCCAACATATTTTGTTGTTGAATCTGCTTGCCAACCAGTTGGCAAAGTCAAATTAACATAAACGTCATTTGCTACAGTACCGCTTGGTCCTAAAGTTCCAACCGTAACTCCAAGAGTGAAGTTTTTATATTGGAAGGTTTCTTTTGGTTGTTTGATTTCTCCTATTTTTATTTGAGGCTTACAACCAGAAGTATCTATTGAAATGTTGAAATAACTTGTTGTGTATGGCTTATAATATGGCTCATCTGAAGCTATCTCTGCATACCAATATTGATCTCCACTCGAAAAGCTACAATCTGGAGTAAAGTAGAATTCTGCGTATCCAGAAGAGTTTGTTTTGTTTGTTCCTATAATTTTATCGTAAAGGCCATTATACTTTATTCTAAATGTAACAGTTGCTGCCGGATTCAAATTGTAAGTTTGTGCATCTAAATCGTAAACTCTAACAACAAACTTAGCTGATTGAGCGGGAGAATATTTGGCGATGCTGTTGTTTCCTTCTACATAGCTTATATTAACATCATCTTTTTCTACAGTTACATACAAAACTTGAGAAGTTTCTGCTCCATCCATCTTAAACTGATAATACCAGTTTCCTATGTCGTTTGCAGTAAAGTTTCTATACCAATACTTTGTTGAGTTTATGCAATTGAAACATTCAGTCGGAGTTTGATTTATGCAAGTTGGAGTCTCACATTTGAATATTGGTGGCCATGTTGTTCCCATGTACAAGCTAACGTTTAAAACATTCTCTGAATCACCAGAAGAAGCTTTTACTGAAAAGTTCCAATTTGGATAGCCCCAACCTTGAGATAGTGGATAAGCTTTTGGATTTTCCAATTTTTTGATTGGCAATAAGTAGAACAATCCAGGATATAAAGCATTAACTGTTGAGTTTGGATAATGATAATCTTTGCTTGCAAACATTGTTGTGTTATACCAACCCATTGGAGTTAAAATATCAGTTTGCCAATCGCAAGTATAAGCGTTAGCACCTACTTGATATACTGGTGAACATTCAAAGCTTTGAGCTGATTTATTAGCAAAGAATCTCACGCTTGTTGTTAGTGCATCTCCACAATCATCAGTAGTTGCTCCTAGGAAAGTAACTTCTTGTTCCTGAGTGAAGTTTGTTGTACCATCTGGTTTTTGGAAGTTTAAGATTATATCTCCTGTAACTAAAACTGATAAGTTGACAAAATTTTCTGTTGAATTATCAAAGTAACAAGCATGACCACTAACAACAGCTTTCCATTTTTGATATCCAACTTGATACTTTGGCGAACATTTTGCTTGGAAGTAATAATTAGCGTAAGCTGAAGAATTTGTTGAATTTGTTGTTCCTGAATCGTAAATGCTTCCGTCTAGAGTAACATAAAATGTTACTGGCAAGTTTGTTATTAGAGTGTTGTTCTTATCTCTAACTCTCAAAGCAAGCAAAGTTGTTGTTTTTCCTCTTCTCGTTTCAGTCCCATTTCCAATTATATCTTCAAAGAATATTGTGTCTTTTGTTATTGCAAATGTTGTTGAAGTTGAGTTTGTTGTTCCTGCATTGTTTGTAGCATTAAATTTAACGAAAACTGGAGAACCTATATCGCTACAATCAGCATCAAATTCAAATGTAAAGTTTTTCCAAGGACCAGTATTCCCAGAACCAGGAGCGGGATAAACATCGCAACCTACTAATCTCCAAGGTTCTGAACCAGTCTTGCTAAAGTATGAGCAAACTTGAACATCGTTTTGAGAATTTGAAACTCTAACGCTTACGTTAAAAGTAAAGTTGAATCCCCAGCTTCCAGTGGAAGTTCCTGTTTCTTTTGAAATTACTATTGGGTTTTCCATTTCAATGGTTGCTGGTGGTAAGCTAACCAAAACATCATTGCAAGACATTACTTCAGTTGAATTTTCAGTTGCATTCGCTCTTATGCAAATTGTGTAAGTTCCTGCAGTGTTAGCGGTAATGTTCCATTTGGCTTCTCTAATTCCATTCAATTCTATAGTTCCAAGATAATTGACATTGCTTAAATATCCAGTAGCATTTCTGATTTCTAAAACTCCTGGACCAGTGTAATTTATTACAGCAATGACATTGCTTGCATTTCCTGGACCAAAGTTTGTTATTGTTGAGCTTACATTGAAAGGTTGATTTACGAATGGATTACTTGGAGAAAAGCTTGGTTGACTAACAGCTAAAATTGCTCCGCAAGCTATGAAAATGTCATATGCTTCGTCTAAGAATGTGAAAGTTCCGTTTGTTGGAACTGTTTGGAATCTGAATGTTCCGTTTGTTTGATAAGGAACTGAAATCAAATAAGAGTAGTTCTTTGAATTGTCTTTACCAGTAACAGTAAAGTTGATATCTCCCCAATTTATGAAAGTTGAATTGTAAAAGCTTGGAAATGGAACAAAATTGCTGAATTGTAAGTCGCTAGGATGAGTTACAGAAATGTTTTGTTTGTTTTCTGTAACATTTGAGTTTAATAAAGGCAAATTACCTTTGTTGAAAACTTGAAGTTTTGTGTTAAAAGCACCGCAAGCAAAGGAAGATGGAAAACCTTCTTGTTCATTATCGCTACTCGTATTGTAGTATCTCACAGTCTTTAACAAAGGAGCTTTTAAAATAACAACTTGTGAAGCAGTTTGATATATCCATGCTCTTGCGCCAGTATAACCTTCTGGTTGAACAATAAAAACTTTACCACCGGGTAAACAAGAGCTAGATACATTTGCATAAAAACTAATACTTACACTTTTTCCAGCTGCTATTCGCCAGTGATTACCGATAGGTGTTCCATACTGAATACCATCTGAACTTACTTTTCCTCCATAAAATGGTGACCATTTTACTATCCAACCTGTTATTTCACTTCCGACTGGGTATCCGACATCAGGAGCTACACTAAAGCCATAAGGTACAAAGCATGGAGGAATGAACACCTCAAGAGCATATATTTGCTTTGTTCCGGCATCATCTTGAGTATTCTGAAGTGTTATGGTAAACTGAACTCCTGTACTGTTTAGATTAACTTCACTCGGTGTCAGAGATACGTTCAAGGTACCTAAAGCAGCACCAATTTCTGGAATAGATCCTATTTTTTCACTTTTAACTTTAGTTGTGCCAGTTGCAGGATCTACCCAAGTAAGAGTAATTGTAAACTCCTCTATTCCTGCATCACCAACAGGAATATAAGCTATGTAATATTTAAAGCAACTTGAAGTTGGAATGTCCCTATTCCACCAACTTATTCTACCTGCCACTTTTTCGTCTGGTGTTGGTGTAACTATGCTTGATCCTTCATTTTCTAATACAGATTCTTGTGTAATGTTTACAGTCACGTTATAATCTCCATAATTACAAATATAGCCAAAGAAGTTATTCTCATCACCACTTGTATCGGTAGTTGCTGTTTCAGGATACTCGTAGTAAATATTCAAATAATCTGGAGTGCCTTCTGTGTTGTAAACCTCAAATTCTTTCTCATAAATCTTTTCAAAATTAGATGTTTTTATAACTATTCTTGCCTTGTAAGTTTTTGCTGTAATTACATCTGGAACCAAGAAATGCCATCTTAGATTTTTCTCTTCACCCGGAGCCAGAGTAGAAATTGTTTGAGTTTTGCCTTCAACTATAAACCAATTTAACTTGTTTGCTCCATCTAGTAAAGTTAAGGTTAAATTAACATTTGATAAGCTACTTGCATTGTAATTTTTTATTTTCACACCAACTACGCCAATATGACCCTGAATTATTTTATTCGAAATAAAATTCCCTTGTAAATAATGCTCTTTCTCACCAGGAGCACTATAAACTAGAATATCATCCGCTAGATCAGCATCAGTACATTCTATAACTCTTATCTTATGTTTATTTGTCTCATATTTTACTGGAGCATCACCGCTCGAAACAAGATACAGTTTTAATGTATGCTCCCCTAAGACGGCATCCGAACTTATGCTTAGTGTTTGTGTTACTCTCCCACAGTGGTCTGTATCATCTGTAGGGTTAGCATCAAAAATGCAATCGTCTGTTGTACCGAATGCATCTAAATTTGAATATGGCTGTGGGCTAGCAGTTAACCCACCATATGGCAAATCTTTAAAAGTAGTTTCGTTTTCTAATTTAACTTGCATTTTTACTTGTTGTGATGCTGTTGCTACATCATCAGCTATTTCCATTACTGTAACATTTACTTGATAGTTCCTGCCTCTACACAAAGCCATCGGAGATGCAGGATTGTTATTTTCATCTTTAAAGGTCCATGTGAAGAAGAAATATCTTACATCAGCTGCTAAAAGATTCCAACCTCTTAACTCACTAGATTTATTATTATCAAAAGTCAACTCTAAAGGTCCAAGAAGATAGAGATAAGGAGTTACATAAGGTAGGTCAAAACTGTAAGTTAAGTTAATTTCTTCTCCTTTTTTCACGTTTCTAAAATTCCAAACAATCCATGTCTCATTCTCTTTTTTAATTATGTGGGCATTATCAGAGCGAATATTCATGAAATCTTTTGGAAGTTTTTCCACTATTGTTAAATTGTTAGAATCCAAATTTGCTTTTATTTTTATTTTTGCTTCAACGTTATTCAGTATTTCTGCTATTGTTGGTATTTCCCTTTCTATATCAAATTCGACATGATCATTTACTTCAAAGAAAGTCTGATATTCTGCAGTTACGTTATCTGCTTGAGCAATTGCATAAATAGTATAATTTCCAATTTTTTGTGTCGAATTGTAAATTACTTCGTAGCTTCCATCATTATTGTTTATGATTGACCCATCTTCGGTAGAATAAGTACTTTTTTTCCCATTTGGAGAAGTTATTGTTAAAAGAATGTTAGCATTGTAAACTCTTCTTCCTTCAGAATCTAAAACGCCTACAATGATTTTCGTGCTTTCTCCTGGCAAATAAATTGACTTTGGTGTATTTATCGAAATCATTCCAACAGCAAAGCTAATTTCTTCTTCAACCACTTCCTCCCCAGGATTCGGGCTTACATAACTCAATTTAACTTTAAGCTTGTACAAACCTGGCCTAAATTCTCTTTCTGTATCTAACTCAACAACAAATTTTCCAGGACCAACTTGAGTATAATTAACTTCAGTTATATTTCCATTTGGATCAACAACAAAAGCTTGCAAAGTAGCATTTGGAAATATCTCGCCAGTATCTTCATCAATAGCTGAAATCTCGAACCTTATCTTTTCTCCAAGCTCATAATTGAACTTCTCTTTTTTAACTTTCGGTTTTACTTTTATGTGTTTTAAAACATTGAAATCAAAAGTTTTGCTTGCATTTCCAAATTCACTTTCAGCAAAAATTTCTGCTGAATATTTACCATAAGCTTTTGGCAAAATTTCAAAAGTGAAATTAAAGCTACCGTTAACAAATTGCTCATCTTCAAAGACAACTCCACCTTTAACATCTTTAACTCTAAGCTTAACTTTAGAATTAACTAAACTTCCATTGTACTTAACATTTCCATAAATTGAAACAACTTTCCAATCGCCTTTTCCTTTTGTGATATTTTTGACGGAAGAAAATGCTTCAATAGTAATGTTCTCACTTATGTTTTCAGAAGGAAGTGTAGTTGTTGTTACAGAAGTTGTAGTAGTTATCTCCTCTTTTCTCTCAATTGTTATCTCAGCTTCGCTTGGATTTAAATAATCTTTTTCACTTCCTTTGAAAATTGCTTTTACTTTTGATGCATTGGTAATATTAAAAGAAAATGTCGAAACTCCAAAATCATCTGTAAAGTTGCTACCAACAAAATTCCCATCAACATAAAATTCAATCTCTTGATTTGGAACAAAAGAACCATTATCGAGTGAAAGTTTAGCGGATATTAAACCATTATCAGTTTTCAAATCTATTGAGGTGTTTGCAAAAACTTCAACTTTAATGCTTTCTTCAACAACATTCGGAACTCCAATAAATCTTCCTGTAATTTTGCTCCAGTTTGTTGCTAAAAGAATTGCAGAAGCTAGAGCAATGAAAAGTAAAGAAGTAATTAGTTGTGTTTGTACTTTCAAACTTTTTTTCGATTTCAAATTTAGTAATGCAAAAAAGAAAAGAATTGCAAAAGAGATTGTAAATGGTAAGAAAATTAAGAAAGGTAAAGATAAGTATGGCAAAAATTCTTCAATCAAGCTTTGACTTTTTAGTTTAAGCTTACTCATAAGTTGCTCTCACCTTTATGACTCATGTTTTGGATCATTATTGAGTCATTATGAGCTGAAATTTGGAGTTTGGGGTTAGAAGAATCAAAAGAATTTATTTCTACTTTTTGCGCCAATTTTTGAGTTATTTTTGAGTCATCGCGACACAAAAGATAAGTTGGTTTTACTTCTTTCTTATCCTCTGTTAAAGCTAATTTTTCATTTGGCTGCTCTTTTGGCTCTTTTTTGGCGTTTTTGGCTCCTATAAGTGAAGTGTCTTTTTGCTTCATTTTTTGCGCATTTTTTTGGGCAATTTTTGCGCATTTTTTGCCCAAAAACAATTCTATTTTCTTCTTTTCAGCAGTAACCTTACATTTCACACTTTCTTCTTTCATTCGCACCATTTTCGTGCCATTTTTGTGCCACATTCTAACCACCTACAACATCTCTTATTTTTTGCGCCAAATTTTGCGCCATTTTTGCGCCATTTTGGCTCAAAAACAAAACATACTTAATCTCTCTCTTTCCCTTTCCTACTAGTTTGAAAATTCCTTTTTTCACAAGGTCTGTTAGGTCCCTTGTCGCAGTTCTCCTCGGTGCGCCAACCAACTCCTGGTATTCCTTATTTGTGATTGACCCTTTCTTTTCTACATATTCTACAGCCTTGATCTGTCTTTCATTCAATCCAAGCTTTCTTAAATCTTCTTTAGCATAAGGTTTTCTGAAAATTACTCTAAAACCTTGGTATTCTTCAAATATTGGAATTGGTAAGTTTTGTTTTTGACAGCTATCAATTATCCTTTGAATCCCAGTCCCCCATCTCTCTATTAAACCAATGTCGAAGAAAATCTGAGCAATCAATCTGTTTCTCAAAACCGATTTATGAGGCTTGTACAAATCTTCGATTGTAATTCCAATAGGCAGCTTTCCAGGATTCCAAACGATTAGTCTATCATCATAAATTCTTACTTGTATATCGCTTGCTTCCGTATAGTCGCGATGACAAACAGCGTTAATTATTGCTTCTCTAATTGCCTCTAAAGGATACTCCCAAATTTGTTCTCTTCTTGGCTTTCCTGTAATCACAAATTCAACTTTAAGATGTCTCTTCACAAAATCCATTGCTTTATCAATTTGGTCTATTATGCTACCGTCAATTAATTCATCATCAATAATCGTTACCTCATCCTTAAACCTACCACAATGAATTTTTGCTTGGGGAACAAACTTTTGCGGATTTTTCCCAAAAAGCAAAATTGCTGCCCAAGTTGGTTTACCATCTTTAATCAAATCTAATTTTTTAAGAACTTCTAATGGTTTTTCAGAAATTTTTCTTCTTCCAGTTTGATTTGCTAATTTGATGTATTCTTCAACTTTTCCAAAATCAATGTCTTCAATTTTAGAATCTCTTGCTACAAAAGAATCCCAAGAAGAACCAATAGTTTGCAAATGCAATTCTGAAATCTCTTTTGGAGTCAGTTTTTTGTTGCTGTTCTTTATTCTCATAAAACAAACTCCTTTGTAAGAAACCGGTTTCAAAGGAGATTCTTTAATTTTTATCACAACAATCGTTTTTCCTTTTAATTTGCAACTTTCGATTTCAGGAATCAAAGTTGGTTCAGTTGTTTGAGAAATTTTATTACTCCATTCTTTCAAAGTTTCTTTTCCAATAGAAACACCTTTGATCTCTCCTTTGTCGCTCACTCCAACAAGAATTATTCCTCCGTCTTTGTTTGAAAATGCCACTGCTGTTTCTATAACTTCTTCGCCAAAATTTTCCTTAAACTCCAAAGTTTCTGATTCTCCTTTTTTTATTAACTTTAGCAATTCTTTTTCATTCATAACTTACTCTCACCTCTTCATTACTCAGAATCTCTTTTAAATTGGAGAAATAATTATCGTTCGTGCCAGAGATAGTTATTAAAATACCAAAGCTTGGAAGAAAACTTGAAAGAGAGTTAGCCAAAAGAATAGAATTTTTGAGTAAAGTCGAAATTGCAAGATTTCTACTTCTCGAGAGATGGAATAAAATATTTTCGAAAAGTAAGCTTACTGAGAGAGATTGCATAAAACTTGGAAGAGAGATTAAGAAGAAAATGTGGAAAAGATATGAAGCAGAAGGCTGGTAAATTGTATCTTTTTGGCTCCCTGCTGAGCTATTTAAATTTCTTTCCGAATTATCGTTAGTGAGTAAAGTGAAAAGAGAAACTGAAAAAATCTTTAAGTTAAAGAAATCTAAAAAATTGCAAAGACTCATCCTAGAGATGCTGTCAAGAAAAAGTAAGCTAACTGAGAAAAAAGCGATGGAACTTGGAGAAAAAGTTAAAGAAGGTTTATTACAAGAGCTTAAAGAAAAAAGAGTTATTAGTTGACGAGAAAAAATAGAACTGATAATTGATACAAGCGGGTTGCTTTCTATAATCCTTTGAGATTTATGCATGAAGAGAAGTTTTATAGAAGTTGATTGATTAATAGTTGATATGAAAGCCGAATTGGAAATTGCCTTCGAGAAATTAAAGAGAATTGCATCTAAATCTAGATTGACTGCAAGAGATGTAAAGAGATTGTCAGAAGAATTAAAGGAAAGAGTAGCAAAGAGGCATGGGTTGTTATAAACGTTTCTAACCTCACTCATAGCTCGCTCTCACCTTTATCTCATTTTCTCCAAGTTGCGTTGACAAGTCGCTTTTAACAGAAAACTCTAACTCGCAAGAAGAATTTACTTCGATTACATTGCAAACTTTTTCTAAAGTATCTGTCGAAAATCCTTTCGGCAAATCGACAGTTACTTTAACATTTGTAGCATTAGCATTTCCTTCATTACTAACAAAAACCCTCAACAAGAAATTTTCTCCTCTTGTTATTCTGCTTTTATCAGTGCTCAATTTCAAAGAGATTTTTGGTTTTGCGATAATTTCTGTTGTTTGAGAAATTTGTGTAGAAGATGTCGAGACGTTTTCATTTGTTCCATTTTCTTCTGTGCTATTAGATTCATTCAGCTGAGTAAATTCAGAAAAACTTGTATTCGACGAGTTGACAGATTTTTGTGAAGTTGAGTTTTCAGAAACCAAATTTGTCGAAGCTGACTGTTCACTCGAATTTTCATTTGTTGTCAAATTTTGCGAGCTGTTCATAGCTTCTTGAGCAATCGACAAGTAGAAGAAGAAAGAAAAGGCTAAGAAAATTGCTAATAAAGCTAGCAATTGGGCTTTTCCCCTCATTTTTAACTCCTATTGCTTAACACTACTGATAAGCAGAGTTGTGTGTCGACCTATATATGGGTATTTTACTAATGTGTCGAAGGTGAAAATCGACAACTCGTCATTTCGACAAAAATCAAAGATGGTTTTTTATTCTATTAAAGTAAGAAAAAATATATGTTCAAGGAGATTTTTGGCCAAAGGAAAAACGAAAAAGAGAATGAAATAAGTGAGATGATAAAGTTGATTGATTCTCAGCTTTCTATGATTTCTATGGAAATTGAGAAGATGAAAAATTTAGCCTCTAAAATAGAAAATATTGAGAAAAAAATGGCAATTTTAGAAGAACTTATAAAAGAGCAAGGTGTTGAGATAAAGCCAAGACCAGTTAGTGAAAAAACAAAAGAAACGATAAAGACTTTGCTCAAAAAGTATGGAAGTTTGAATGCTTGGCAACTTGGAAAATTACTTAACATGTCGAGAACGAGATGCGCAGAGTATCTTAAACAAATGGAAGAAGAGGGAATTCTGGTATCTGAATGGAAGAGTCGAAAAAAGTACTATTCACTTCGACAGTAATTTTTTGAGTTGATCCAAGATTCGACAGTTCGACTGAATAAGTTTTTTGAATATTGACTTTTGAAATCTTCATTTATTTCCAAAAATACGACATTTTAAGCAAGTTTTACTTTTTAGTTAATTCAATAATAAAGCGAAAGAGACTAGAAGTGTCGACATTTCGACAGATAGAATGGTTTTTAATTTTTCTAAATTTCTGTCGAATCATCTGTCGATGTTTTGTAAAGGGGGGAAATGAGGTAAGAAAACACACTCTTAAAGTCGCGATTTTTTCCATATGTCGCGAAAAATCGACAGTTTTGTGAATCCTTTATTTTTGAGAAAAGATTCAAAAAGATGATTGACAATTTTATCTCTAGTTTTATTTAATTTTATCTCTAATTACCAAAATAAAGAAACTTTCAAAAATAAGTCAAAATGAACCTAAATTAGGAGCAATATGAGTTGTTTCTTAACTAGAGATAAATTGCGTACAGTCCCAGGTACTCTCCCCCGAAAAGAAAGGGTATATATAGTGCTAATAATAAATCGGTGAGAAAGATGATGAAGAGAATCATAAG